>Ga0187893_10005305_pt1 | contig 23303 bp, 21 predicted proteins | sample MA1701074metaG_FD_139574 | JGI IMG/M metagenome (GOLD analysis project Ga0187893, IMG submission 139574) | White microbial mat communities from a basaltic lava cave in the Kipuka Kanohina Cave System on the Island of Hawaii, USA - MA170107-4 metaG ...
CGCCCCGGTTGTCGTGAGCGCGCGCCTGGCCGCTCGCTTTGCGGCGAAGGAGGCCGTGATGAAGGCCCTTGGCGTGGGCTGGCGCGCGCTGGCCTGGCGCGAGATCGAGATCGCGAATGACCATCAAGGCCGCCCAATGGTACGGCTGCACGGCGCGGCGCTGCAGATTGCCAGATCGCGTGGGGTGGTCGAGGTGCAGGTGGCCCTTTCCCACACCCACGATCACGCGGTCGCGAATGCCGTGGCGCTCGGTAAGGGAGGGTCGGAGGACCCGCAAGAGAAATAGAAGAGGGGCGCTGGCTTTATCCGGCTTTTCACCGTCTTCGATCGCGCCGCCGGTTCTTACCGCTCGTCAGGCTTATCTTGGGAGTTACCCCCCAAGAAGACCATCCGGCTCTCGGAGTCCACGTGCGCGATGTTTGACTCGGCTACTTCGCCGTTGGGCTCGCGCCCCTCTGGTTGAAACCGTAACATGGGCCCCACGCAGGGTCAATCCGAAACGCCCGTTCTGGGCTGTGGATTACTGTGGATTCTGTGAGCAGCGCGAGAGGAAACGCTGCGGACCGACCAGAAGCCACGCGTGTTCAACCCCGAGGATCTCGATGCGCCTGCCGACAAGCCACGAGATGGCCGCGCTCGATCGCCGTGCCGCCGAGGAATTCGGTATTCCGACGCTGCTCTTGATGGAAGCCGCCGGCCGTCATGTGGCGGAGATGGCGATGCGGATCGCGGGCGGGAGTAACCGACGGGTGCTCATTGTCGCCGGCAAAGGCAATAACGGGGGCGATGGCCTTGTTGCGGCCAGAGTCCTGACGGCCTCCGGCTGGCGCGTGACGGTCGTGCTGCTGGCTCGTGATGCCGACGTGGTGGGCGATGCCGGCGTCAACCTCCAGGCCGCCCGCCGCGCGGGCGTCGACATCTCAAACCTTGATAGTCTGGCAGCCCCGGGCCTGCGAAGCCTGCTGGCTGCGGCCGATCTCATCGTGGACGGCCTTTTTGGTACGGGGTTTCGGGGCCAGGTGGTGGGTCTGGCGGCGCGGGCCATTGACGCAATGAATACAAGCGGCCGAGCGGTGCTTGCGATCGATATTCCCTCGGGAGTTCAAGGCGACACCGGAGCGGTCGAGGGGCCTGCGGTGCGCGCGACCGCCACGGTGACCATGGGCCTTCCCAAGACGGGACTGGTTCTCCCACCCGGGGCAGAATACACGGGCCAGGTCTGGGTCGCCAGCGTCGGCCACCCTGCGCGACTGATCGACACCGCTGGCATCCGGACGTCCCTGGCCACCCGCGGGATGGTGAATGATGCCATTCCTCCCCGCCGCATGGACGCGCACAAGGGGGCGTTCGGCCGCGTCTTGATCATCGCGGGTGCGGTAGGATATACCGGTGCCCCGGTACTGTGTGCGCTCGGTGCGCTGCGCGCCGGAGCGGGACTCGTGACGCTCGGCGTGCCGCATGCGATCTATCCGATCGTGGCCTCCGCGGTGATCGAAGGGATGCCGCTTCCGCTGGCCGACCATGAGGGGGCGCTGGCGGAGGGGGCGGCCGAGCAGATCCTGGACCTGGCGAAGTCCGCCGATGTTGTCGCGTGCGGCCCGGGACTGTCGCGTCTCCACGGACCGCGCATGGTCGTACGCCGCCTCATCGCGGGATGCGAACGTCCGATGGTCCTCGACGCTGACGCGCTGAACAACCTGACGGGGGCGGCCCCGGACCTTCGGCCCGCGGACCTACGGTCCGCCCGCGGGCCGGTGGTCATTACGCCCCATCCCGGCGAAATGGCGAGGCTACTGGAGGCATCCGCGGAAAACGTTCAGCGCCATCGCATTGAGACCGCCCGGGTGGCCGCGGAACGCTTCGGGGCCACGGTGGTCCTGAAGGGCGCGCGTACCGTGGTGGCCTCCCCCGACGGCGAAGCGTTTGTGATCCCGACAGGAAACCCGGCCATGGCGACCGGCGGCATGGGAGATGTGCTGACCGGCGCGATTGCGGCGTTGATCGGCCAGGGTCTGACACCCACCGCCGCGGGATGGACAGGTGCCTATCTGCACGGCCTCGCCGGTGATCTGGCCGCGGCGGCGCGCGGACCCGCCGGCATTCTAGCGCGCGATCTTGCGGACTGCCTGCCCGCCGCACTGCGGGCTGTCCGGGCCGGGGGATACGCGGAGCCCGTCCGGCAATTCCCGGAATGAGGACACCGACCCCCGCTGGGCCGGACCTGGCACGAACACGGGCCTGGGCCACCGTGGATCTCGATGCGATCGAGCACAACCTGCGCGCGATCCGGGGCGTGATCCCGCGCGCGACCGCGCTGATGGCGGTGGTGAAGGCCGACGCGTACGGGCATGGCGCGGTCGCGGTTGCCCGCGCCGCAATGGCGGCCGGGGCTACCTGGCTGGGTGTCGCGACAGCCGAGGAGGCCCTGGAGCTGCGAGGAGCGGTCCAAAGCGGGCACATTCTGATCCTTGGGCCGGTCCCCGAGCAGTGGATCGAACCGCTGGCCGCGGCGGACTGCGCGTTCACCATCGGCGATCGGACGTCGGCGGCGATCGTACAGCGCGCGGCGAGTCGCCCGCGCGTGCACATCAAGATCGACACCGGCATGACGCGCATCGGCACAGCCCCGGAAGACCTGGGGGACCTGCTGAGTGATCTGAATCCGGCGCGGGTGGCGGTTGAAGGGGTGTATACACACTTTGCCTGCGCCGACGATTCGGCGTCGCCGATGACGGCGGCGCAGTTGGCCGCCTTTGCACGTGCCGCTGAGAGCGTACGCAAGCGTTTCCCACAAGCAATCCGGCATGCGGCATCGAGCGCGGCAGCGTTGGCCTTTCCCGACGCCGCGCTCGATATGGTTCGCATTGGTATCGCCATGTATGGCGCGCCGCCCATGCCTCGCACGCCGATTCCGCTGCGCCCGGCGATGACCCTCGGCGCGCGCGTCGTCCGAACGCGGCGCGTTCCGGCCGGGACGCCGGTCTCCTACGGCGCCACCTACCGCGCGAAGGCAGAGACCACCATCGCCACGGTCGCACTTGGCTATGGTGACGGGTATCCGCGGGCGCTGAGCGGCGCCGGCCGGATGCTCGTGGGCGGGAAACCGGTGCCCGTGGCGGGGCGGGTCTGCATGGACTTCACGATGCTGGACGCAGGCGACACGCCCGTGCACGAAGGTGATGACGTCATCGCCTTTGGCGAGGGTCTTCCCGCGGCGGAGGTCGCAGAGGCCGGGGGATCGATTTCCTATGAACTCTTCTGCCGCGTGGGGCGGCGCGTGCCCAGGGTCTATACGAGGGGCGGCCGCGCGGTGGAACTAGCGCGGATACCGTGAGGCGGGTCGCGTTCCAGGGCGAGCGCGGAGCGTACAGCGAGGCTGCCGCGATCGCGCATGTGGGCGAGATCGATTCGCTGCCTTGCCGGACGGTCGCCGAAGTCTTCGACGCCGTGGAGCGGCGCGAAGCCGACCTGGGCATGGTGCCCGTCGAGAACTCCCAGGCAGGCAGCATCAACGATACCTACGACTTGCTGGTTCGCCGCAGCCTGAACATCGTCGGTGAGCGCAACCTGCGTATCGAGCACTGCCTGCTCGCGCTGCCCGAGGAGCGACTCGATACGATCCGGACCGTCTCGTCGCATCCGCAGGCGCTCGCACAATGCGACGCGTTCCTGGCGCGGCACGGCTGGGAGGTCGTCCCCGCCTACGACACCGCCGGCAGCGCGAAGATCGTGGCCGCGGAGCGCCGCGCCGGCGTAGCGGCGATCGCCAGCCGGCACGCCGCGGAGATCTACGGCCTGCGCATTCTGGCCCGGGGCATCGAGACCAGCCCGGTGAACTATACGAAGTTTCTGGCCCTGGCGCTTGCGCCGGCCCCACCCACGGAGCAGGCGAAGACGTCCCTGGTGTTCACGACTGCGAACGTGCCCGGGGCGCTCTACAGGGCACTGGGGGCGTTCGCCGAGCGCGGAATCAATCTGACGAAGCTGGAGTCGCGGCCTCGCCGCGACCGACCGTGGGAGTACCTGTTCTATGTCGACTTCGAGATGCACCAGGACTCCGCTGAAGGGCGCGCGGCCCTCGCCGATCTTGCGGGCGCGACCGCGTTTCTGAGAATTCTCGGTTCCTACCCCAAAGCGCACGAGGGCTGAGCCACGCGAGGGATGAAGCGCGTCGCCGCTCGGGCGAGGGCAGGAGATGTTCTGCGCCCGGGCGAAGGGACCGGCCCCATAACTGGAGGGTGACCGTGCAGCTCGGACGCCTGCCCCGTCTCAAGGTTGCGGCGCTGCCCACGCCCCTGGAAGAGGCGCCGTCGCTCTCCGCCTACCTGGGCGGTCCCCGTCTGCTGTTCAAGCGCGACGACATCACCGGCCTAGCCTTCGGCGGCAACAAGGTCCGCAAGATCGAATATCTGATGGGAGAAGCCGTCGATCGGGGATGCGACGTCGTGGTCACCGTGGGTGCGGTGCAATCGAACCATGCCCGCGTGACGGCGGCCGCCGCCCGGCGCCTGGGGCTCGACGCCGTCGTGGTGCTGAATGGGGAAGAACCGCCGCAGCGTCAGGGCAACCTGCTCCTGGACGGCATCTTCGGAGCGGAAATCCGCTTTGTGAATACGGACGATGACTACGTGCTGATGGGCGTCGTCGATGACATCGCGCGGGAGCTGCAGCGGAAGGGGCGCACGCCGTACGTGATCCCGCGCGGCGGCGCCACCGCGCTGGGCGTCGCATCGTTCATCAACGCCGGCCTGGAGTTGCTCGACCAGCTGAACACGCGCGGTATTCGGGCCGATGCGATTGTCCACGCGAGCACGTCGGGTGGGACGCAGGCCGGGTTGTACACGGCCATGAAAGTGGCCCAAACGGGCATTCGAATCGTGGGCGTGAGCGCCGGCCCCAAGCGCGAGGTCGTGACCAACCGCGTCCGCGGCCTGGTGGAGGAGGTGATCAAGCTCTTGGGGCTTGACTGGCGCCCGCATCCGGATGATATCGTCGTGACGGACGAATATGTCGGCGAACGATATGCCGTCCCGACTCCGGCCTGCCTCGATGCGATCCGGCTTGTTGCCCGCACGGAGGGCATTCTGCTGGATCCCGTGTATACAGGAAAGGCGATGGCGGGGCTCATCGACATGGTGCGCGGCGGGAAGTTCGCTCCCGATCAAACGGTTGTATTCTGGCACACGGGTGGTCAGCCCGCGGTGTTTGCCTTCGCGGGATGGCTTGCCGAAGGGTGATTCGGGCACGTATCAGGAAGAGAATTGTCCGCGCCGGAGGACTCATCGTCATGCAACGTCATCTTCATCATCTCATCGCCGGAATGCCCGCGCGCGTTGTGGCGCGCGCGTGTCTGGGTCTTGGCGCGGTGCTCATCGTGGCGCTGGCGGGATTTCCGGCCGCCGCGGACGAGGCGCTATTGCGCCGGGCGTTCGGCACCTTCATGCGGTCTGCCGATGAGCTTCGGATCGAGGCGATCCCGGATCTCTACGACGGCGGCTACGCGCGTATCACCGCAGTCGGAAAACGCGTGGTCCTCATAGACGGCATGCGGGTGGATGAGGCTATGGTCAATCTGGTCGGAGTGAGCCTTGACCCCGCGGCGCTCAACGGGGGTACCCTGAAAGTCCTCGACGTCCGTGACAGTTTCTTCCAGGTCAGGGTGCTGCTGCGGAGCATCCAGGAGTTCTTCAACGTCAACCGATCGCTGCCCGATCTCAGGCTGTGGGTCGAAGAGGGCTACCTCCTGGGCAGCGGCACTGTGCAATTTGCGGGTCAGCCGACCCGCATGCGCATGAAAGGCTTCTTTGCCGTCTCCGGCTCGACCGAGATCTGGTTCTACTTTGAGACCCTGCATGCCAACGGTTTCCCGGTGCCGACGGCGGTCATCCGCGACATCGAGCGTCAGATCAATCCCGTTGTGCACCAGCGCGCGTGGCCGGTGACGTTCAAGATGCGGTCGATTCGCCTCGACTCCCAGGCGCTGTCGTTGTCCAGCCGCGGCGACGGAACCTGTCCGACTTGCAGTGGCGGGCAGCAGCCGACCTATGCGCCCTGAGGAGCGCTCCGCATCGGGTCCCCTCATCCTGGTGACGGCACGCCGGCCGCAGCCAGGGGCCGATGGGGCCACGATCGACCGTCTCGCCCGGTCAATTGAGTACTATGTAGACGCGGTCCGGCTGGCCGGCGGCGAACCGATCGTTGTGCGGCCGGGCGATCCCCTTCCCGATGACTATGAAGGGGTACTGCTCTCGGGCGGGGCCGATGTGCATCCCAGGTACTACGGCGAGACGATCGATCAGTCGGTGCAGGAGACGCTGTCCATCGATGACGCCCGCGACACGATGGAACTACCGATCGCGCGCGCCGCGCTGGAGGCGGATCTTCCCATTTTGTGCATTTGCCGCGGGGTGCAGCTCATCAATGTTGCCGCGGGGGGCACGCTGTGGCAGGACCTCTCCCTTGCGACCGTCGACCCGGTGGCACACATGCAGGAGGGCCGGCTGGAGACCTGGCAGGTCGCCCACGACGTCGCTGTTGACAGGGGAACACGGCTCGCCGAGGTGATGGGCCCCGGCGCAGTCGGCGTGAACACGTATCACCATCAAGCGGTCAAGGAGGCGGCACCCGGCTTCCGCATCGCGGCCCGGGCCGCCGACGGCACGGTGGAGGCTATCGAGAGCGAGCGGCATCGGTGCATCATCGGCGTACAGTGGCACCCCGAGCGGATGGTCTCGCATCATCCGCGCCACTTGCGCCTCTTCGCCCGGCTCGTGGATGCCGCGCGCCCCCGCTCGCATATAGGATGAGGGTCGCGGCCGGGGCCCTGCTGCTGGTCGGGCTCGCGGCGGTCGCCTCCGCCGTGGCGGTGGGGGCCGCAGGTCCGGGGACGGCGCCGACCGTCCACCGCATCACGATCGACGGGGCCATCGCTCCGTCAACCGCCCGCTTCATACAACGCGCCATCCGTGAGGCGGAGGGCGACGGCGCCGCGGCGTTGATCGTCGAATTGGACACCCCCGGCGGATTGCTCAAGTCCACAGATGACATCACCAAGGCTATCCTGAACGCCAAGGTGCCGGTTGTCGTGTACATCGCGCCACGAGGCGCGCGCGCAGCATCCGCTGGAGTATTCATTACCTACGCCGCTCACATCGCCGCCATGGCCCCCGCCACGCACCTGGGCGCGGCCACACCCGTCTCGATGGGGGAAGACCCAAAGGATAAGACATTGATGACGAAGGTGACCAACGACGCGGTCGCCAACATCCGCGCGATCGCGCGCCGGAGGGGCCGCAACGCCGATTGGGGCGAGAAGGCCGTGCGCGAGGCGGTGTCCATCACCGAAGATGACGCGCTGAAACTCAACGTCATCAACCTGGTCGCGGAAGACCGGGCCGACCTGCTCCGCAAGCTTGATGGGCGCGGTGTGGAGACCGACCGTGGCCGGGTCGCTCTGCGCACGGCAGGCGCTCGCGTGGCCGACCGCGGCATGGATGTGACTGAGCTGTTCCTCGCCGTTCTGTCCGATCCGAATGTTGGGTTCATCCTGATGAACGTCGGCATTCTGGGTATCATGGTCGAGCTCTACAACCCGGGGGCGGTGCTTCCCGGAGTCGTCGGCGGCATCGCGCTCATCCTCGGGCTGGCATCGTTTGCAATCCTCCAGGTGAACGCGGCCGGCCTGCTGCTCATCGCGTTCGCCGTCCTGCTCTTCATCGCCGACATCAAGGTCCCCGGGCATGGCGTGCTGACCGTCGGCGGCGCCATCGCGTTTGTCTTCGGCGCGATCCTCCTCACCGAGCGACAGGCGCCGGTCCTTCAGATTTCCCTGCGGCTCATTATCGCGGTCGCTGTCTTGCTGACGGGGTTCTTCCTGTTTGCCGTAGGCGCGGGTATCCGGGCCCAGAGGACCGCCCCGCGGGTCGGAGGGGGTGAGTTGATGGGTGCCGTCGGCGTCGCACGGTCGCGCCTGGACCCCGAGGGAATGGTCCACGTCAAGGGTGAGATGTGGACCGCCGTCGCCGACAACGGACCGATTGATGATGGGCAGGCCGTACGGGTCATCGCGCTCGAAGGGCTGCGCCTGCGCGTCAGGCCCGTGACATCTCCGCCGGCCTGAGATTTCTCCGCCTTCCGGGGTGACCCCGCCTCCGGCGCCTGTTGCGACCGTTACGACGTCCTCCCCGGAGGAAACCGAAGCGTTTGGGCGCCGCCTGGGCGCCCACCTGCGAGCGGGCGACGTCGTCGCGCTCGTCGGTCCCATGGGAGCAGGGAAGACGGTGCTGGCCAGAGGCCTTGCCCTTGGGGCCGGCGCGACGGGATATATCGCCAGCCCGTCCTTTGTGGTGATTCGGGAATATGCGGGTCCGCTACACGTCTATCACATTGACCTTTACAGACTCGAGGAGGCACACGACATCGCCTACCTTGGCCTCGACGATCTCATTGGCGGCGAGGGGATCGCCATCGTGGAATGGGCGGACCGGGCGCCCTGGCTTCTGCCTCCCGAGCACCTTCATATCGTCTGCACCCCTGGACCGCAATCCGCGTCCCAGCCGCACATGCGGGCTTTCACGCTGACAATCCCCGCCTCAATGCGCGACCGACTGGCTGCCGTCTTTTCGGCGTAGACCGATGCGCGTGCTCGCCATTGAGACCGCAACCGCCGTGGGAAGCGTTGCCGTGGTCGGGCCGCAGGGGGTGCTGGCGCAGACCTCGGCGCGAACCGCGGGGCATCTGGAATGGCTCGTGGGGGCTATCGCGGAGACACTTGCGCAGGCCGGGCTCGCACGGGCGGATGTCGATGGGGTCGCCGTCTCGATCGGTCCCGGGAGTTTCATGGGTCTTCGGGTCGGCGTGATTACGGCATCAACCTGGGCCGCGGCTGCGAATCGTCCGGTCGTGGGCGTCTCGACGCTGGAAGCCCTGGCCGCGGGGACCTGTCGCGCCGTGGCGACTGGGCTTGTGCTCCCCGCGCTCGACGCGCGCCGGGGGGAAATCGCCTCGGCCCTCTTCCGCTGTTCCGGAAGCGCGCATGAGGGAACAGGCGAGCGTCTCTGTGATGACCTGCTTGCCGCGCCGGCAAACCTGCCGGACCTCCTTCCATCGCTGACGACACCCGTCGTGGTCGTGGGTGATGCACTCGAGCGCCACGCTACGGCGATTACCACTGCGCTCGCGCCCTGGGCGACCGCGGCCGCTTCGGAGCTCTGGTGGCCGCGGGCAGCGGAGGTCGGAACGCTTGGTCGCGACCGTCTGCTCCGTGGTGAGCATGTGGATCCCTTTCACCTGGTGCCGCGCTACACGCGCGAACCGGATGCACGGGAATTTACGCGATAGGAGTTTCTCGAAAATCCGATCGAAGAGCAAAACGCGGGCAGGAGCCACGCAGGCTATCCAGAAAATTAAATGGTGCAGCCGTGAAACAGATCACGCGAGTCCGCGTTGACGCAATGACCCTCGACGACCTTTCGCGGGTCAGGGACATCGAACAGGACTCGTTTGCCCTCCCGTGGCCGAAGGACGCCTACCGTGCCGAGATCGTGGAGAATCAGGCGGCCTGCTACCTCACCGCCCGCGATGACGAGGGAGAGGTCGTGGGCTTCGCCGGCATGTGGGTGATCTTCGATGAGGCGCATGTCACCACGATTGCCGTCGACCGCGGACGCCGCGGCCAGCGGATCGGCGAACGGCTGCTCCTGGCCCTGATCGAGCAAGCGCTGGCCCGGGGCGCGCGCTGGATGACCCTCGAGGTACGCCCTTCCAACACGGTCGCGCTTGCGTTGTATCGCAAGTTCGGCTTCCGGGACGTGGCGCTGCGAAAGCGGTATTACAGCGACAACGGCGAGGATGCCCTCGTGATGTGGAGCGGCAACCTCCGGGACCCGGAGTCGCAGGCCCGCTTGACCGCCGTACGCCGCACCGTCGGATAACCGTTCCGGCCCCTCCTTTGCGCGTACTTGGCATCGAGACGTCGTGTGACGAGACCGCGGCCGCCGTGGTGGTGGACGGACGCCGCATCGAGAGCAACATCGTCGCCTCGCAGGCCGCGCTGCACCAGCGTTACGGCGGCGTGGTTCCCGAACTGGCGTCGCGCCGGCATCTTGAGCGCCTGCTCCCCGTCGTTCACCTCGCGCTGAGCGAGGCGGGCTCGAGCTGGGTTGACCTCGGCGGCATCGCCGTGACGCGCGGGCCGGGACTCACTGGCGCCCTGGCCGTCGGCGTGGCGGCCGCGAAGACCCTCGCCCTCGTCCACCGGCTTCCCCTGGTCGGCATCAACCACCTCGAAGGCCATCTGTACGCCAACGTCATCAACGCCGGGCCTCTGCCCGCACCGGCGCTGGCCTTGATCGTCTCGGGGGCGCACACAGACCTCGTCTTGATCGAGGAAGCACACAGGTACAGCATGCTTGGACGCACGCGCGACGATGCCGCCGGTGAGGCCTTCGACAAGGTCGGCCGCGCGATGGGACTAGGCTATCCCGGCGGGCCGGCCCTTGACCGTTTGGGCCGGGCGGGGAACCCCGACGCCGCTCCGCTTCCCGTGCCGTTTGCCGACGGTGGCTTCGATTTCAGCTTCAGCGGGGTGAAGACGGCCGCCCTGCGAGCGCTGGCCGCCCAGCCAGAGCCCAGCGAGCGCTTCCTGGCCGATCTGGCGGCATCGCTGCAGCGGGTCGTGGCCGAGGCCCTGGTGGGCAAATTGGCCCGTGCGGCCCGGCTTCACCGCCCGCGCGCGGTGATGCTGGCAGGGGGCGTGGCGGCCAACACGGTGCTACGCGAGCGCCTTCAGCGGGAGGCCGGCCGCCTGCACGTCCCCGTGCTGATCCCTCCTCCAGAACTGTGCACCGACAACGCGGCGATGATCGCGGCCGCCGGCGCGTCCCGCTTCGAGCAGGGTCAGCGTGATTCGTGGTCGCTGGGAGTTGCCGCCGACCTGCCGCTCTAGGCGGGGGGTCGGGGCAGCCCTCTGAAGAAAGTGCGTTCGGGGGCTTGATCGGCTCCGTGCGCCCGCATAAGATTGAGGTTGGCTAGCACTCCAACCTCGAGAGTGCTAAAATCCCCAACAACACTCCGCTAGGAGGGATAGACAAGATGAAGCTCAAGCCCTTGGGTGACCGTGTCGTGATCAAGGCCCTGGAGGAAGAGGAACGCACAAAGGGCGGGATCGTGCTGCCCGATACCGCGAAGGAGAAACCGCAACACGGCGAGGTCATCGCCGTGGGTCCGGGCGAGTGGAACGAGGATGGGACCAAGCGTAGGCCCCTCGATGTGAAGGCCGGGGACCGCGTTCTGTTCGCTAAGTACGCCGGCACCGAGGTGAAGACCGACGACGGCGAGCTGTTGGTCCTGCGGGCCAGCGACATTCTGACGATTGTCGAAAAGACCACCGCCAAGGCCAGGGCCTAGGAGCCGCCGATGCCAAAAATCCTCTTGTACGACGAAGACGCACGCCGCTCGATGGAGCGGGGAGTCAACAAGCTCGCCGCAGCGGTCAAGATCACACTTGGCCCCAAGGGGCGCAATGTGGTCCTTGAGAAGAAGTTCGGTTCGCCGATCATCACCCATGACGGTGTGACGGTCGCCAAGGAAGTCGAGCTCGAAGATCCGTTCGAGAACGCTGGTGCGCAGTTGGTGCGAGAAGTCGCCACGAAGACCGAAGACGTTGCGGGCGATGGCACCACCACCGCGACGATCCTCGCCCAGGCGATCATGCGCGATGGCCTGAAAATGGTCGCGGCCGGCGCCAATCCCATGGCTATGAAGCGCGGCGTGGAGAAGGCGGTCGCCGCGGTCGTGAGCGCGATTCAGTCCGCGGCGAAGCCGGTCGAGACCAAAGAGGCGATTGAGCAGGTCGCCAGCATCTCCGCGAACGATCCCGCGATCGGCAAGCTCATCGCCGACGCCATGGACAAGGTCGGCAAGGACGGCGTGATCACGGTCGAGGAGTCCAAAGGCATCGAGACGACCGTCGAGGTCGTCGAGGGGATGATGTTCGACAAGGGATACATCTCTCCGTACTTCATCACCGATCCCGAGAAGATGGAGGCCGTCCTCGAGGACGCGGTTTTGCTGCTGACCGACAAGAAAATCAGCGCGATCAAGGATCTTCTGCCCGTCCTCGAGCGGGTGGTACAGCTTGGACGTCCGCTGGTGTTGGTCGCGGAAGACGTCGAGGGGGAGGCACTCGCGACGCTGGTGGTCAACAAGCTACGCGGGACGCTCCAGGCGGTCGCCGTAAAGGCCCCCGCCTTCGGCGAGCGGCGCAAGGCGATCCTCGAAGACATTGCGGTCCTCACCGGCGGCCAGGTGATCAGTGATGAGGTTGGGCTCAAGCTGGAGAATACCGACATGAGCCATCTGGGACGGGCCGGCCAGGTGAGGATCCGCAAGGAAGAGACCATCATCGTCAAGGGTGCCGGCAAGAAGGATCAGATCGAGAAGCGCGTGCAGCAGCTCCGCAAGCAAATCGAGGAGACCGACTCCGACTACGACCGCGAGAAGCTGCAGGAGCGCCTGGGCAAGCTCGCCGGAGGCGTCGCGGTGATCAAGGTCGGCGCGCCGAGTGAAGCCGAGCTGAAGTACCGCAAGACCCGCACCGAAGACGCGCTGCGCGCGACCCGCTCGGCGGTCGAAGAAGGCATCGTGGCAGGCGGCGGCGCCGCGCTTGTGGTGGCTGGGAAAGCGGTCGAGAGCTTGAAACTGGAAGGCGACGAGAAGATCGGCGCGACGATTGTCGCGCGTGCCCTCACCGAGCCGGCGAAGCAGCTCGCCGTCAACGCCGGTAAGGAAGGTTCGATTATCGTCGAGGAGCTCAAAGAGCAGAAGGCCGGTTGGGGCTTCGATGTCTTGCGCGGCGAATTTGTGGATATGTTCAAGTCGGGGATCGTCGATCCGGCCAAGGTGGTGCGCTCAGCGCTGCAGAACGCGGCCAGCGTTGCGAGTCTCCTGCTCACAACCGAGGCGATGGTCGTCGAGAAGCCAGAAGAGGAGAAAGAGGGACCGGCAACACCGCCTATGCCGCCGATGTAAGCACCGCAGGTCGAGCGAATCTCAAGGGGGAGGCCGCGTAGGACTCCCCTTTTTCGTTGCCCCGCACACGTCCACACTTTGTCCACAAGACCCGTTGCAATCGTACGAAATCTATGCTAGCGTCAGGCCTGGGAACCCCAATTCCTCCTCCCAAGTAGGCTCTAACCCGAACAATACATGGTATCATCGGCGAGATTGTTCGTAATTGGCGGTGGGGGAAGGGAGCACGCGCTGGTCTGGCACCTGTCGCGTGCATTCCCGAAGGCCTCCTTGTACTGCGCGCCGGGCAATCCGGGCATCGCACGTCTAGCCACCTGCCTTCCTATCGCGGCCACAGACATTGACGCGCTGGTCGACGCCGCTGCCTCCCTGGAGATTGATCACACGCTGGTAGGGCCCGAGGGCCCGCTCGTCGCGGGGATCGTCGATGCGTTTGAGGCGCGAGGCGTTTCCATCCTCGGCCCCCGAGCCGCCGCCGCCCGCGTCGAGGGCAGCAAGGTTTTTGCGAAGGACCTGATGCGCCGCCACCGCCTCCCGACGGCGGACGCGGTTTCGTTCGAGGATCCTGCCGCCGCGCTGGCCTACGTGCGCGGCCATGGTTCGCGGCGAGGTTTGGTGATCAAGGCAGATGGGCTCGCCGCGGGCAAAGGCGTCACCGTGTGTGATGATGCCGACGCCGCGGCCGCGGCCGTGCAGACCATGATGATCGACGGCGCCTTCGGTGCCGCCGGGCGGCGAGTCGTCATCGAGGATCGGCTGGAAGGTCCGGAGGTCAGCGCTTTTGCGCTCGTCGACGGTGAAGCCGTGGCGATGCTCCCCGCCGCGCAGGACCACAAACGCATCTTTGATGGTGACCGCGGCCTGAACACCGGCGGCATGGGAGCCGCCGCGCCATACCCGCTGAGCGGTGACCTGCGTCAGCGCATCCGGGACATCTTTGAACGGGTTGCGCATGCGCTCTGCGCGGAGGGAAGTCCGTATCGTGGCGTCCTGTTTGCCGGCCTCATGCTCACCTCAACAGGCCTCCAGGTCTTGGAGTTCAACTGCCGTCTCGGCGACCCAGAGGCGCAGGCGCTGCTTCCGCTGCTCGATGCGGATATGTCATTGCCCGAAGCCTTCGCGGGGTTGCGGGAGGGTGAGCTCGATGACGATCGGATGTCGCAGCCGGGCGCCGCGGCGGTCGCCGTCGTTCTGGCATCGCGCGGGTACCCGCAGGCCCCGCAGACCGGTGAGCCCATCGAGGGACTCGAGGCGGCCGAGGCCGATGCCCTTGTCTTTCATTCGGGTACCGCAGAACGCGATGGGCGCCTTGTGAGCTCCGGCGGGCGGGTGTTGACCGTCGTCGGCAGGTGCGCCGGCATCGGCGAGGCACGGGCGCGCGCATACCGCGCCGCGGGTGCGATCCAATTCGCGGGTATGCAGTTCCGCTCAGACATTGGCGCAAACTTCGTTGAGGTCCGCCGCGAGGCCGCGGTGGCATCGCATGCGGGGAGCGAGGACTAAGCCGTGCCGGTGACCGCCGTCGTCGGGGGGCATTGGGGCGACGAGGGCAAGGGCAAGGTTGTCGATGCCCTGGCCGCCGGCACAGATCTAGTCATCCGCTATAACGGCGGTGCGAATGCCGGCCACACGATCGTGAGCGACCGGGGGACGTTCGCCCTGCACTTGATCCCCTCCGGTGTTCTCCATCCGCGGGTGACGTGCCTGATCGGCCCCGGGGTCGTGGTGAACCCTGATGTCCTGATCGAGGAGATGGCGGCGCTCGAGGCGCAGGGAATCTCCACGCACAACGTGGTGATTTCCAACCGGGCGCACCTGCTGTTCCCGCACCATATTTCACTGGACGTGCTGGAAGAGCAGCGGCGCGGCAAAGCGGAGCATGGGACGACCAAACAGGGTATCTGGCCGGCCTACGCGGACAAGGCCGCGCGCGTTGGCGTCTTGGTTGGAGATCTGCTTCATGAGAAACATCTGAGCGAGCAAGTGGGGTATCAAGTCGCTCGGACGAGCCGGCTGCTGGTGCAGGGGTATGGGGAAGCGCCCATTGACGTGAACGCCGTGCTGGACCGGTGCCGGCGCTGGCGCGATGTGCTAGGGCCGCGCATCGTGGACAGCCACAATCTGGTGCAGCGGGCGCTGCGCGCAGGCCGGGCCATCCTGCTGGAAGGCCATCTGGGCGTGATGCGCGATCTGGATTGGGGGATGTACCCCTACGTCACTTCGTCGACCTGTCTGCCCGGGGGCGCGGCCGCTGGAGCCGGAATTCCGGCGGCGCGTATCACCCGCGTTGTCGGCGTTGTGAAAGCCTATACGACCGCGGTCGGCGCCGGCCCGATGCCGACGGAGCTCAATGACGATGTCGCGGAGCATATGCGGCGCATCGGCCGTGAGTTCGGGACGACAACCGGCCGCCCGAGGCGATGCGGCTGGTTCGATGGCGTGGCGGCGCGCTTTGCGGCGGAGGTCGCCGGGTTCACCGAGCTCGCCCTGATGAAGCTTGACGTGCTGGATGGTCTGGACGAGGTGAAAATCTGCACCGCCTACCGGCACGAGGGCAGCGTTCTGGACGGCGTGCCCGAGACTCCCATACTGGCCGCCGTTGAGCCGGTCTACGAGAGCCTGCCGGGGTGGCGGCTCTCCGGGCGTGTCGAGCGATTCGCCGACCTCCCGGCAGCGGCCAGGGGATTTGTCGAACGCATTGCGGCGCTCGTCGCCACGCCGGTCACGATGGTGGGGTTAGGTCGCGAGCGCGAGGCATTGATTCGCACGGAGCCCCTGGCGGGATCGGAGGTCTTGCGGTGATCGAGCGCTACGCCACACCCGAGATGCGCGAGTTGTGGTCGGCCGAGACGAAGTTCGCGCTGTGGCTGGAGATCGAGCTGCTGGCCCTCGAGGCGCGGGCCGAACGAGGCGAGGTGCCGCGGGAGGTCGCTGCGCGGCTCCGACGGAACGCGCGGCCGGGAACCCCGGAGCGTATCGACGAGATCGAGCGGATAGACACGCAGCACGATGTCGTCGCCTTCCTCCGATCCATCGTCGAACTGACCGGTCCGGATGCGCGCCATCTTCATCATGGTCTGGGATCCTCCGATATCGTTGACACCGCGCAGTCCGTCGTCCTCGTGCGCGCCGTGGACCTGATCCTGAGCGCGCTGGCCGGCGTCCGCGAGGCGACGGCGGCGCTTGCCGACCGGCACCGGCACACGATCATGGCCGGCCGCACGCACGGCATGCATGCAGAACCGATTACCTTCGGCATGAAGGTCGCGCTCTGGCACGCGGAACTCGGCCGGGCGCAAGTCCGTCTGGAGGCCGCGCGCGAAGCCGTACGCGTCGGCAAGCTGTCGGGCGAGGTCGGCACCTTTGTCCACGTCCCACCGGAGATCGAGGCCGCGGTGTGCGCGCGGTTGGACCTCGCGCCGGCGCCGGTGAGCAGTCAGATCCTCCAGCGCGACCGCCACGCCGAATACATGGCGGCCCTGGCGATTCTCGCGGGGACCATAGAGAAGATCGCGACCGAGATTCGGTCACTGCAGCGCACCGAGCTGCGCGAAGTCGAGGAACCCTTTGGCTCCCGTCAGACGGGCTCGTCGGCGATGCCGCACAAGCGCAATCCGATTCTCTGTGAGCGCCTCGTCGGCCTGGCGCGCACAGTGCGCGGCACGTCGCTCGTCGCACTGGAGAACCAGGCGCTGTGGGGCGAGCGCGATATCAGCCACTCCTCCGCCGAACGCGTGATCCTTCCGCAGGCCACCGGCCTGATCCACTATATGCTGCGTACGCTTCACAAAGTCTTAAGCGGCTTGCGTGTGTTTCCCGAGAACATGCGCCGCAATCTCGACGCCACCGGAGGGCTTCTCTTCAGCCATCGGGTGCTGCTGGCGCTGGTGGACAAGGGCCGCACCCGGGAAGACGCCTACCAGATTGTGCAGGATGCTTCGGCCGCTACGCTGGAAGGCCGCAGCACCTTTGATGCGGCCCTGATCGCCAGCGGCGCGCTCACCGCTGACGAGGTGGCCTCCTGTTTCGACCTGGCACCGTACGTTCGATGGGCTGATGTTATTCTCGAACGCGCCGGAATTCCTGGTTCTACGTCGCAGTCATCTTCGTCTGAGGCACTGTCCGATCGCGCGCTGCACGAATCCCTGCCCCCGGGACGGAGGTCACACCGTTGAGCACCCCGGCGGCACGTGCCGTCGTCACCACCGATCTTCCGCTTCCTCTGCTGACGCGCGGGAAGGTACGCGACGTCTACGCTCTCGACGGCATGCTGCTCATCGTGGCCACAGATCGCATCTCGGCCTTCGACCACGTGCTGCCGACGCCGGTCCCCGGCAAAGGCCGGATCCTGACACAACTCTCGGCATTCTGGTTCGACCAGACACGCTCGATCGTTGAGAATCACCTGATCACGGTCGACCCCTCGCGCATGCCAGAGCCGTTGCGCGCGCATGCGGCGTTCCTTGATGGGCGCGCGATGCTGGTCCGCCGCGCCCGGCGGATCGACATCGAGTGCGTCGTCCGCGGGTACCTGGCGGGGTCCGCATGGGTGGAGTACCAGCGCGAGGGCGCCATTTGCGGCATCGGCCTCCCCGCGAGACTATCGGAAGGCGACCGGCTGCCGTCGCCGATCTTTACCCCGGCAACGAAAGCCACCGCCGGACACGATGAGAACATTGCGTTTGAGACCGCGATCCAATTGATTGGCGCAGAGCTCGCCACCCGCCTGCGTCAGACGAGCATTGCCCTCTATGAACACGCGCATGCGTACGCGGCGGGCCGTGGACTGCTGCTGGCGGATACGAAGTTTGAGTTCGGGCTCATGGGCACGCCGGCGGGGGAGGACCTCATGCTTATCGATGAAGCCCTGACCCCGGATTCGTCACGGTACTGGGACGCGGTCGAGTACGGCCGCGAGCGCTCTCTCATCCCGCTGGACAAGCAGTATGTGCGCAACTACCTGATCGAGATCGGCTGGAACCGGGAACCGCCGGTCCCCGCGCTCCCACCCGAGGTGGTCGAGGCTACCAGCGACCGCTATCGCGAGACGTACCGCCGCTTGATCGGAAAGGAGCCTGGGTAGATGGCCGCGTTTCGCGTGCTCATCATGTTGAAGCCCGGCGTGCTCGATGCCGCGGGACAGGCCGTCGAACGCGGCCTGACCGCCCTGGGATATGGTGTGGAGCACGTTCGAGTCGGAAAGCTCATCGAGGTGGATGCCCCGGATCTCACCGCGCCAATTGTCGACGAGATGTGCGAGCGCTTCCTGGCCAACCCGCTTATCGAAACGTGGCGGATCGAGCCACTCCCCGGCGGCACGGCTGGGTCGGCGCCGGCCGCGGCCCCAGTGAGGGCATCCGCCCCGCGCGAGGGCCGGCAATGAGGTGGGGCGTCGTCGTTTTTCCCGGATCAAACTGCGACCAGGACTGCATGCATGCCCTACGGTCGGTCATGGGGCAGTCTGTCGACGCGGTGTGGCACGAGGAACGCTCGGTTGCGGGCCTCGACGTGCTCGTGCTTCCGGGCGGATTCTCTTACGGTGATTATCTACGCGCGGGGGCCATCGCCGCGACTGCGCCCGTGATGTCGGCGATCCGCGACTTCGCCGAGGCGGGGCGACCCGTGCTCGGCGTGTGCAACGGTTTCCAGATCCTCACCGAAGCGCGATTGCTGCCCGGGACGCTGGTGCGCAACGCACGGCTGCGATTCCGCTGCCGGCCGGTCTGGGTGCGCGTCGAATCCTCCGATACGTCGTTCACCGCTGCGCTGCCCGAGGGGACGGTGCTCCAAATGCCGATCGCGCATGCCGAGGGTGGGTACCGCGCCTCGGCTGACGAGCTCAATGCGCTGCGAGCGGCCGGCCGGGTAGTCTTTCGCTATTGCGATCGTGAAGGTCGCGTGCTCGCCGAGGCCAACCCGAACGGATCGGTCGATGCCATCGCAGGGGTTGCGAACGCCCGTGGCAACGTGGTGGGGCTGATGCCCCATCCGGAACGAGCATCGGAGGGGCTGCTTGCATCGAGCGACGGCCGGCGGATCTTCGAGTCGGCGCTCGCCTCCCTCGCCGCGCGCGCGGAGCCTGTGTGATGCGCACCCTCGCGCCCGAGGGGACGGCCACGGTTCGGACCGGCCTCCCGGCCGGTGACGAGCACGAGATCGTCCGCCGTCTGGGGCGTCACCCGAACATGGTCGAAGCCCGCATGTTCGGCGTGATGTGGTCGGAGCACTGCGGATACAAGCATTCACGGCACACCCTGAGGCGGCTGCCATCCGGCTCGCCGCGCGTGCTGAGCGGCCCAGGGGGCAACGCCGGCGTGGTTTCAATAGGCGCCGGGTGGGCGGTCGCCTTCAAGATGGAAAGTCACAACCATCCCAGCGCGGTAGATCCGTACAACGGCGCCGCGACAGGGGTGGGAGGTATCATTCGTGACGTGCTGGCAATGGGGGCGCGGCCCATCGCGCTGCTCGATTCGCTGCGGTTTGGACCGCTCGACGATCGGCGATCGCGCCAGCTTGCGGGCGGCGTGGTGGCCGGCATCGCGGGATACGGGAACGCCATCGGCGTGCCGACCGTGGGCGGGGAGCTGTTGGTCGACGCCTGCTACCGCGATAACCCACTGGTGAACGTCGCGTGCCTGGGACTGGTGCGCGCCGACCGCGTGGCCACTGCCGCCGCACAGGGCGTAGGCAATGCCGTCCTCTACGCGGGCGCGCGCACGGGGCGCGACGGTATTGGCGGCGCCGCGTTTGCCTCCACCGAACTGGACGAGAGCCGCGAGCGTACCGACAGGGCGTCGGTGCAGATCGGCGATCCGTTCACGGGCAAGCTCCTGATAGAAGCGACCCTCGAGGCGCTGGAGAGTGGCGCGATCGTGGCCATTCAGGACATGGGCGCCGGTGGCATCACGTGCGCGGCGAGCGAGATGGCCGCGCGCGGGGGCGTCGGGATGGCGATCGATCTCGATCGGGTGCCGCTGCGCGAGGCGCATATGCGCCCCGAAGAGATCTTGCTCAGTGAATCGCAGGAGCGGATGCTGCTGGTCTTGCGCAGCGACGATGCGCCGCGGGTTGCGGGGATTTACCGGCGGTGGGGGCTGTCCGCCGAGGTGATCGGTCATGTCACCGCGGAGCCGCGGCTTGTCGCGACCCTCGCCGGGCAGATCGTCGCCGACCTGCCCCCCGACGCGCTTGCCGACGCACCCGCCTACGTCCCCGAGCCCCGCCGGCCGCGCGTGTTGAACGGAGAAGAGCGGCGCCCCACCGCACGCGCCGCGGTGGACCCTCTCGACGCGCTGCTGCGAATGCTGCGCCATCCGGATATCGCGAGTAAGCGGGAGATCTTCGAGCAATACGATCACATGGTCGGGATACGAACCGTGACGGTGCCAGGCGCGGATGCGGCGGTGCTGCGTGTCCTGGAAGCGCCGCCGCTGGGCCTGGCGCTGGCAGCCGATGGCAACGCGCGCTGGTGCGCGGGCGACCCGCGCAGGGGAGCCGCCCTGATCGTCATGGAGGCCGCGGCCAACCTCGCGTGTGTGGGTGCCGAGCCGCTGGCGGTGACGGACTGTTTGAATTTCGGGAGCCCCGAACGGCCGGAAGTTTTCTGGACGTTCCGCGAGGCCGTCGATGGCATCGCCGATGCCTGCCGGTCGCTCGGCGTGCCCGTGATCGGCGGCAATGTCTCGTTCTACAACGAGGCTGCGGCCGCCGGGAACGGGAGCGCGGCGGCCGAAGGCGCGCGCGACCCGGCCCGCGCCATCCATCCGACCCCTATCATTGGAATGGTCGGATTGGTGGAAGACGTCTCACGCCCCACCCGATCCGGATTTTTGAACGAAGGCGATCTGATCGTCCTGATTGGCAGTGGCTCAGGGTCGTTGGGCGCGAGCCTGCATGACGTGCTGATCGAAGGCAACATCGGCGGTCCGCCAGCCGATCCTGCGCTTGGCGACACGACACGGGCGATTCAGCTAGTCTGCCGCGCGGTGCGCGCCAGGCTGGTGAGGTCGGCGCACGACGTGAGTGATGGAGGCCTCGCCGTGGCCCTTGCCGAGGCCTGCATCATGGGCGGCATCGGCGCGTCGGTAACACTGCCGTCGGCGACCCAGGATCACAGCGGTCCGCCGGCGCCCCTCGATTGGTTCGGCGAAGGACCGGGTCTGTTTCTCGTCTCGCTGCCGGCGGAGGGCCTGCCCGCGCTCGAAGCTCTCGCCGCGGAGCACGGTGTGCCGTGCGGCGCCATTGGCACCGTAGGTGGCGCGTCGCTGTCCGTACTGGCCTCCGCACCTACGGGGGTGGATTCCTTCACCGTTGAGGTACGCGTGCTGCGCCAAGCGTGGGACAGCCTGGAGTTCTGAGATGATACCTGTTCCCACGCCACAGATCGCTTCCGACGAAAGTCCCTGGAAAGAGGAGTGTGGGGTCAGCGGCGTGTTCTGTTTGGATGGTGCCGCCGCGGCGCCCCTCGTGCACGTCGCCCTCTACGCGCTGCAGCACCGTGGCCAGGAAAGCGCCGGCATCGCAGCGGAGGCGGCGGGCCACATGACGCTGCACCGGGGCATGGGTCTGGTCGCGCAGGTGTTTGATCAGGAACGCATCGCGCGGTTGCCCGGACACGTCGCGGTTGGGCACGTCCGGTACGCCACCATGGGGTCGGTCTCGCTGGAAAACGCCGGGCCCTGTGTCACGCCATCCCGGTGGGGACCGGTGGCCATCTCTCACAACGGCAACCTCATCAACGCGCCGGCGCTCCGTCGCCAGCTCGAAGGCGAGGGCGTGTCGTTTGCCGGCACGACGGATACCGAGGTGATCGCGCACCTCATCGCCCGCGAGCCGGTCGGCGATGTCGAAGACGCAATCGCCGCCTGCATGCATCGTGTCGAAGGCGCCTACACGGTTGCCGCTTGCGCGGCCGGGAGGCTGTACGCGTTCCGAGACGCTCACGGCATTCGGCCCCTCATGATCGGCCGGGGGCCATCCTTTTGGACGGTCGCCTCAGAGACGTGCGCGTTCGACCACACTGGCGCGGAAGCCGTCTGCGAGGTTGAGCCCGGGCAACTCGTGACGCTCGATGCGGCCGGGATGCGTACCCGTCAGGTCCTCCCGCTCCGCCGGCGCGCACACTGTGTCTTCGAATTCATTTACTTTGCGCGTCCCGACACGGTGCTCCGCCAGCGCAACGTCCATCAGGCACGCCGCCGTATGGGCCGCGTCCTTGCTCGGGAGCATCCCGTGGCTGCCGACATCGTGATTGCCATGCCCGACTCCGGAACGTCTGCGGCCATGGGCTACGCCGAGGGGGCCGGGCTGCCGTTCGAGGTCGGCCTGATCAAGAACCGCTACATCGGCCGAACATTCATTCAGCCTGATCAGGCCTCGCGCGATTTTGGCGTGCGGCTGAAGCTCAACCCCAATGTCGAGGTGATCGCCGGCCGCCGCCTGGTCGTCGTCGACGACTCGATCGTGCGCGGGACCACATCGGCCCGAATCATTCGGCTGCTGCGCAGCGCGGGCGCGCGTGAGGTGCACCTGCGCATCTCATCGCCACCCATCCGCCATGCGTGCTTCTACGGTATCGACACCAGCAGCCGCGGTGAGCTCATTGCGTCCCGGCTCGAGGTAGAGGCAATCCGCCGCTTCATCGGCGCCGAGACCCTTGGTTACCTTAGCCAGGACGGCCTCGTCGAAGCGGTTGGACTCGAGCGCGACACACTCTGCATGGCTTGTCTGGATGGCCGCTATCCAACGCGCATCCCCACCGAGGCGGAAGCGGGCCGGACGGCACTCGACACATTTGTGCCCGCGCCCGCGGGTGCACGCCAATGACCGATACCAGCGGCACGCCGCGTCCGGGAACGCTCACCTACCGCCAGGCCGGCGTGGATACCGAGGCGAAGGCGCGCCTGCTCGCCGGACTGGCGCAGAAGATCCGCACGACACACACCGAGCACGTGGCGGTCGGCGTGGGGGCCTTTGCCGGCGCGCTGCGTCTTCCGGGCGGTGACCGGCTGGTGTGTACCACGGTCGACGGCGTGGGCACCAAGACTCTGCTCGCGCGACAGATGGGGCGCGACCGGGTCATGGGATGGGATGTCGTGGCGCACGGGGCAAATGACGTTGTGGCCCAAGGCGCCCGTCCGGCCGCGTTCCTCGACTACATCGCGATGAGCCGCCTTGTTCCATCGGTCGTCGCCGACATTGTGGAGGGCGCCGCGGAAGCGTGCCGCTCGCTCGGCGTGGTGTTGCTCGGTGGCGAGACGGCGGAGATGCCTGGC
>Ga0187893_10005306_pt1 | contig 23296 bp, 20 predicted proteins | sample MA1701074metaG_FD_139574 | JGI IMG/M metagenome (GOLD analysis project Ga0187893, IMG submission 139574) | White microbial mat communities from a basaltic lava cave in the Kipuka Kanohina Cave System on the Island of Hawaii, USA - MA170107-4 metaG ...
CGGCAAGGGACCCCCCAGGGGGTCAGCGAGCGGAGCGAGCGCAAAGGGGGTGGCTTGCCCACCCCCTTGAAGTACAGCTCGTCTTCGGGTGATTTCGAGAACCTTTTTACGACGAGCTGTACTGAGGGGCCGTAACCGATTGCATCCGGAGACCCCCGTAAGAGTCAGGCGGTCTTGAAACCGCTTCACTCCCCGCGCAGCCGGCGATCGAAGAACGCGTACGCCCGCTCGCGCATTGCCGGCGGAAAGTCGTGGGCGCAGTCGGGGTGCTCGGCTTCGAGGCGGTCCCCGACCCTGAGGAGGCGGTAGACCTCCCGCGCGCTCGAGACCGCCTCGCGCACTCCCTCGACGGCGAAGTTGTCGTCGTGAAGCGGTCCGATCGCGAGGACCGGCCGCGGCGCGAGTGCGGCGAGGACTTCGTGGAAGTCGAACGGCATCCTCTGCCAGCCGCCGTAGCCCGTGATCCTTGGCATGTAGGTCTTCGACGACCAACCCTTGAGGTCGCCCCCGTAGTAGTGGCGGAATGCGTTGAAGCCGCAGCTCGTGACGAAGGCCTTGATGCGCGGCTCGAAGACACCCGTGAAGAGCGTGTTGTGGCCGCCGAGGGAGTGCCCCATGCAGCCGATGCGCTCGGGATCGACCTCGGGCAGCGAGACGAGGAGGTCCACGGAGCGCGCGTTGTCCCGGATGGCTTTCATACTCCCAGAGACGTAGCCCTTCCCGTAGGTGTCGAAAGCGTGGTCGCCGAAGTTCGGGTAGTCCGGCGCGAGCGTCACATACCCGCGCGCCGCGAGGTCCGCGGCGTAGTGAAGGCTCTCCTTCCCTCGGATGCCCGCGGGCTCGCCCTTTCCGATCGCCGTCGTCTGGTGAAGGCAGAGGACGGCGGGCAGCTTGGCCCCGCCTTGGCCTTCGCGCACGCGCGGCAGAAGCAGATACGCCGGGATCCGTTCTCCGTCCGAGCTCTCGTAGGAGATGCGCCGCCTCACGAAGCGCTCGAGCGTCTCCTCGCCTTCGATCTTCAGATCGAGCGGCACATCGCTCGGCTTCTTCGAGCCGGGGGGCCCTGTGAAGGGGCCCATGGCCTCCTCCATGCCGGCCACGATGTGCGCGCGCCGCGCTTTCCAGTCCTCCGCGGTCTTCACCACCCGCTCGGTGCCGGCGGCATCGCGCACGACGAGGAGCTTCGAGTGATCGGGATACGAGACCGGCGGGTCCGCCCCGGCTCCGACGATGAGGACTCCGAATGCGACGCGAATCACCCTGAACATTCGGTTCATTTCAGCTGCGCACGGGCGGATTGCAATCCCCGGGATGGAGGACCGAGTCGGAGGAAGGGGATGCGGATGAGGATCGCGATCGGGAAAAGGAGGCGGATCGAGAGGATCGATGCAGAACTCGAGGGGAGTCACGGGCGCCCGGTGAGCTTCCAGAGGATGCGGATCACGCGGCTCACGATGTCGGCGATCGGCTGAGCGCTCGATGGAGAGAGTTCGCCCAGCGCCACCGCGAGCCGGAGGGCCGCGCGGACCTCTCCAGCGCTCCCCGCGGCGACGCGGAAGTGATAGACGCGGTCCCGACCCACTCGCTCATTCCCTTCTCCGATGTTCAAGACGACGGAAGCGACCGCGCGGCGGATCTGATCGGCAAGGTTCTGATCGCGGCGGCGCAGATGCTCAAGAGGCATCCGAAGCTTCCGAGCAGCTTCGATGCTGAGGTCGAGGACGATAAAGCTCATGTCGAGTCTCCTTTCTGACTTTGTCGGGCTTCACCCCGCGGCTGAGCCCGACAAAGTCAGAAAGGAAAGGAGCGGTGCGCCCCAGCTCGAACCTCGGCAATCGAAGCCCCGGGGCGACATCCACGCCCAGACTCCCGCCTTCCGCGTCCGCATCCGTATCCGCGTCCGAATCCGCCTCCGCATCCGGCTCCGCATCGGCATCCGCGTCCGGATCCGCGTCCGCATCCGCATCCGCATCTGATTCCGCATCCGCATCTGAATCCGCATTGGCATCCGCGTCCGCCTCCGGATCCTCATCCCCCACGCCGTTCAGCATCCGGGGGCTTGTCGTCTCCGGGCGTACCGCGCAGAATGACCCCGCGGCACGAAGGGAACCGCCTCGATTCATGCCCCCATCCCCTCTGGACGTCACCCAGCTTCTCGATCGCGCCCGCGATGGCGACTCGAAGGCCCGCGATGAGCTGTTGAGCGCTCTCTACGACGAGCTGCGCGGCCTCGCTCGCGCTTGTTTTCGCGGGGAGAAGCCGGGTCACTCGCTCCAGGCGACGGCCCTCGTGAACGAGGTCTGCCTCCGCCTTCTCGCCGCGGATGGACTCCCCGGCAAGAACCGAGGGCAGTTCCTCGCGTTCGTCGCCAAGGCGATGCGGAACGTCCTCCTCGATCATGCCCGCCAGAGGCGCCGCCTCAAGCGCGGCGGCGGCCAGCGCAGGGTGCCTCTGGACAGCGAGCTGGTCATCGAGGAAGAGCCGGCGATCGACCTTCTCGCCCTGGACGAGGCGCTCGGCCGGCTCGCCAAGATCGAGCCGCGCAAGGCCCAGGTCGTCGAGATGCGCTACTTCGGGGGCATGTCCGTCGAGGAGGCGGCTGCGCACCTCGAGGTCTCTCCGACGACGGTCAAGCGGGACTGGGAGGTGGCGCGGACCTGGCTCCAGGTGGAGCTGCGAAAGGGGGACTCGCACGCCGGCTGATCCGGATCTGGGATACCCCGACTGGGGCGGCAGAAAACGTGCCGGGAACCTTTCTTCGCCCCTCCGGTCTATTCTTCCGTCGTCCGATAAAGATGAATCCTCGTCCAGTGAATCGAAGTGAGATGAAGCACCGCGAAAGTGAGGTCGCCATGACCCTGAAATCCCCGTCGCTCGCCGTTCTTGCCCTCCGATCGGCCGTCCTCCTGCTCGCCACCGGCCTGCAGATCCCCATCGCCGGCCAGGAGATCGACTACCGCCGCCTCAAGGAAGAGGCCGAGCGGCAGTTCGCCGAGGGGAGCTACGCCCGCGCCCACGAGCTGTACGTGAAGGCCGACGGGCTCAACCTGCCCGCCGCCGACGCCCGGTGGGTCGATTTCCGCATCGCCGACACGCTCTGGCGCGCCCAGGCGGGCTCGAAGACTGCCGATTTGACCCGCTACCAGAAGGCGCAAGAGGGGCTCAACGCCCTCATCCGCGATGTGAAGCGCATCGAGGACCGCGACCGCGTCTGGGCGGAGGTCCACGAGTCCATGGGCGACTTCCACTGGACGCGCCCGGACACGCGCAACTTCGGCGCCGCCTGGCCCCACTACCAGTCGGCCCTCGACTGGTGGGCGGCCTCGAAGGACATCGATCCGGCCCGCGACCGCTACCTGAAGCTCGTCTGGATGGCCACGAGCCCGCCGTGGCGAGACCGCCACCACTTCTACGGCTACTACGGCAACATGGTGCCGCTTCAGGTCCTCGAGAACTCCCTCGAGATCGTCGAGAACGACAACGATGAGGCCCGCGCGCACTTCCTCATCGCCATGACGATCCGCCAGCAGGGCGGCGACGTCTACCAGCTCGCGCGGGCGAGCGAGGAGTTCGAGGCGGCCCTGAAGCCCGGAAAGGCCACCGAGTGGTACGACGACGCGCTCTTCCACCTGGGGGAATGGCTCATGACCCAGGGGCGGCTGGTCCATACGGAGGATGGCCAGGCCAGCGTCGAACCGGACTACGTGAAGGCCCTCGAGGTGTTCCGGCGCTTCATCCGCGAGCACGAGAAGGGAGAAACGGCGTACTTCGATCGGGCGAAGGGCCGCGTCGACGAGATCACGCGGCCGCAGCTCGGCCTCGGCGTCCACGAGGCCTTCATCCCCGGGTCTGAGGTTCGATTCCATGTGAACTGGCGCAACACGAAGCGCATCGACCTGGCCCTCTACCCGATCGACTTCACGCGCGACGTCGACCTTGCAGGGGAGGACAAATCCGCCGGGGGCTGGCTCGGGACCGTGAGCCTCGCCGGGAGGGAGACCTTCAAGGCGTGGACGAAGGAGACCGGCGACACGGGCGAGTACAAGCCCGGCGCAGCGGAGCTGAAGGTCGAGCTGGGAGCGGGCGAGAAGATCCCCACCGGAGCCTACGTCCTCGATGCGAAGGCAGAGGGGCTCTCGGCGCGGGATCTCGTCCTCGTCACCGACGCGGCCCTTGTCCTCAAGGCCGCGGGGCGGCGCGCGCTCCTCTACTTCGCCGATGCCTCCGATGGCTCGCCGATCGCCCGAGCCCAGACGACTCTCTGGGAGCGGCGCCACGACGGGAAGCGCTGGATCTGGAGCCGGCGCACGGCGGAGACGGACGGCGATGGCCTCGCCGTCTTCGATCTGCCCCGCGACGCGCGGAACATCGAGCTTTTCGGCGGCGCGTCGCTGGCTGGCCGCCAGGCCTTCGCCGTCGGCCACGCCGGCGGGGGCCCCGAAGTCCACGACGCGTGGCGGATCTACGCCTTCACCGACCGGCCGGCCTACCGGCCCGGCGAGCGCGTCGAGTGGAAGGTCATCGCCCGCACCTACGATGGCTCGGTCTACTCGACGCCCGCCGGCCGCGGGATGACTTACCAGATCGTCGACCCGCGCGGCGCCAAGGTGAGCGAGGGCAAGCTGACCTTGAGCGAGTTCGGCAGCGGTTGGGGCTCGCTCGATCTCACGGAGGCGATGCCCTTGGGGTCCTACACCGTGAATTTTCAAAGCGAGGACAAGAAGCAGCACCGCGGCCAGGCCCAGCTTTTCCGCCTCGAGGAATACAAGCTTCCGGAGTTCCGCGTCTCGATCCGGACCCCCGAGGAGGACGGGAAGCGGCGGATCTACCGCCTCGGCGAGCGCGTCGACGTCACGATCGCGGCCGAGTATTACTTCGGCGGCCCCGTGAGCGACGCCAAGGTCGAAGCCGTCGTCTACCAGAAGCCGCACTACGGCTACTGGCGCCCTTACCGCGAGTATCCCTGGTACTTCCAGGACATGGATGACGGCGCCGCGCCCTGGATGCGCTGGGGCGGCCCGGGACAGATCGTCCGGCGCGAGACGCTCCAGACCGACGCCAACGGCAAGACCGTGATCTCGATCGAGACACCGCGCGGGCAGGGGCAGAACCTTGAGTACCGCATCGAGGCGCGCGTGACGGATTCATCGAGGCGGGAGATCGTCGGATCCGAGAGCATCCGCGTCGGCCGCCAGCGCTACGCGGTCCACGCGCGGCCCGAGCACAACCTCTACAGGCCCGGGGACAACGTCCGCGTGAGCTTCCACGCGCAGGACCTGAACGAGCAGCCCGTCGAGGTCGAAGGTACCGTCAAGGTCACTCGCTCGCGCTGGATCGAGGTCTGGCTCGCCCCCGACGGCCGCGAAGTCAAGGGAGATGAATTGCGTCGCCTCCGCGAGAAGGACCCCTTCCCGCCGCCGGGAGAGCGCGGCTGGCGGCTCAAATTCAACGGATGGGAGCACGAGGATGTCCTCGCGCAGAAGGTGAAGACCGATTCGAAGGGCGACGGCGAGCTCACCTTCGCCGCCCCGCGCGAGGGTTACTACCGCGTCGCCTGGAAGAGCGAGGACCGCGGCGGGCCCCCGGTCACGGCGGAGACCGTCCTCTGGGTCCTCACGAACGCCACGACGGAGCTGGGCTACCGCCACGGCCCCGTCCAGATCGTCGCCGACCGCGACACGTTCCGCGCCGGCCAGAAGGCGCCGGTCATGATCACGACGACCGCGGCGGGCCGCTCGGTGCTCTTTTCGGTCGAGGGCGACGACCTCTACAGCTTCCGCCTCGTCCGGATGGACGGAACGGCGAAGCTCATCGAGGTCGACGTCGAGGAGAAGCACGTCCCGAACGTCTTCTTGAGCGCGGTCCTGGTCAGCGACCGCCAGATCGCCTCCGACGCGAAGCAGGTGGTCGTGCCGCCCGTGCGAAACTTTCTGACGGTCGATGTGGAGACCGACCAGAAGGAGTACCTGCCCCGCGGCGAAGGGACCTTGACCGTCAAAGCCCGCGACCACGAGGGGAAGCCGGTCCAGGCGGAGCTGGCCCTCTCGCTCGTCGATGAATCGGTCTTCTACATCCAGAGCGACCTCGCGGGCGACCCGCGGCAGCATTTCTTCGGCCACAAGCGCGGCCATCAGGTCCAGACGCACAGCACGTTTGAGCAGAAGTCGTTCGAGAGGCCCGAACCGCGCCAGGACGGACTCCTCGGTGCGAGCTGGGACGAAGAATCCGACATGGACGCGAGGAAGGAGAAGCTGGAAGTCCAGTCGTATGCGAAGCGCCGTGGTCTCCGCGATGGCCGCCTCTCGATGCCGCGCACGCAGGCGCCCGGGGCGCCAATGGCCGCCGCCGAGGCAGCCGCAGGGGGCATGGTCACGACCGAGTCGCGGTTCCTCGACAAGCAGGATGATTTCCTCCAGCAGAACGGCGCCGCCAACGAACCCGGCGCAGGCGAGCCCGCCGTCGTCGTCCGGAGCGACTTCCGCACGACGATCCTCTGGCAGCCCTCGGTCGTCACGGGCGCGGACGGCACCGCCCGCGTGCCCGTCAAGTTCCCCGATTCGCTGACGGGCTGGCGGGCGACGACCCGCGTCTCCGGCCAGGGGAGCCAGTTCGGCTCCGCCGCGGCGACGGTCCGCACGCGCCAGCCGCTCATCGTGCGGCTCCAGGCGCCGCGCTTCTTCGTCGCCGGCGACCTGACGGTCGTCTCGGCCGTCGTCAACAACAACACCGACCGCCCGCTGTCGGTCGCAGTCTCGCTCCAGACCGAGGGCATTGACGTCACCGGCCTCTTCAAGGACGGCCAGGCGGTGAAGGGCGAGATGGGCCCGCTCCTGGTCCCCGCGAGCAGCGAATCCCGCGCCGACTGGGTGGTGAGCGCCCGAGTCGCCGGTTCGGCCCGCCTGCGAACGACCGCGCGGGCTGAAAAGCTCGTCGATGCGATGGAGAAGACCTATCTCGTGCACGAGCACGGCGTCGAGAAGTTCATCGCCCGCTCCGGGAAGCTTCGCGGGGAGAGCGCGCTCGTCAAGCTCGACCTCCCGCGCGAGCGAAAGCCCGAATCGACGCGCGTGACCGTGCAGGTGGCGTCGAGCCTCGCCGTGACGATGCTCGACGCCCTCCCGTACCTCGCCGACTATCCCTACGGCTGCGTGGAGCAGACGATGAGCCGCTTCCTGCCGGCCCTCATCACCGCCCGCACGCTGAAGGAGATGGAGCTCAAGCCCGAGGAGGCGATGGAGCGCATCTTCGGCGGCATCGAGCGCGCCCACGTCTCGAAGACGCAGCCCGGCGGCAAGAAGGACTTGAAGAAGCTTGATGAGATGGCCCAGGCGGCGCTGCGTCGCCTCTACGACTTCCAGCACTCCGACGGCGGCTGGGGCTGGTGGAAGGAGGGCGAGAGCGACCACTTCATGACGGCCTACGTCGTCTGGGGGCTTGTCCTCGCCCAGGGGGCGGACCTCGACGTCCGCCCGGACGCCATCGAGCGCGGCGCGGCGTTCCTCGAGAAGGAGATCGTCGAAGCCGACGATGAGCCCGACCTCCAGGCGTGGATGCTCCACGCCCTCGCGGCTCGCCACGCCTCCAGCAAAGCGAAGCCGGTCTCCCGCTTCACGTCGAAAGCCATCGAGAACCTCTGGAAGAACCGCGACGCCTTGAATGCCTACTCGCGCGCCCTCTTCGCCCTCGCCGTGCAGGCCTTCGGCCAGACCGAGCGGGCCAAGGTGCTCGCGCGGAACCTCGAGAACGGCGTCAAGCGCGATGCGCGCCCCGACGTGTCGGTCGTTCTTTCCGGGAAGCAGGAATCCCAGCCCGAAGTCGCCGGCACCGCCCACTGGGGCGAGGACGGTCTCTTCTGGCGCTGGTCCGAGGGCGGCGTCGAGGCGACGGCGTTCGCGCTCAAGGCGCTCCTCGCCATCGACCCCGAAAACCCGCTCGTCGAACCGTCGACGAACTGGCTCATCAAGAACCGCCGCGGCGCCCAGTGGTCGAACACGCGCGACACCGCGATCGTGATCTTGACCTTGAACGACTACTTGAAAAAGAGCGGAGAGATTTCTCCCGAGGTCGAGTACGAGGTCTCCGTCAACGGCCAGACGGTGGCGAGCCGGAAGATCGCGGCCGCGGAGGCGCTCAACGCCCCGAGCCGTTTCGAGATCGACCGCAAGACCCTCCGCGAGGAGGGGAACGAGGTGCGGATCGTGCGAAAGGGCGGAAAGAGCCCGCTCTACTTCGCCGTCGAGGGAACGTTCTTCAGCCTCGAGGAGCCGATCCCGCCCGCGGGGAACGAGATCTTCGTCCGGCGCGAGTACGAGAGGCTCGCCCTGCGGCCGACGCTCCTCAAGGGCCACGTGACCGAGCGGGAGATCCTCGCCGACCAGGGGCGGGCGACGAGCGGCGAGCGCGTCGAGGTGATCGTCACCATCGAGGCAAAAAACAACCTCGAGTACATCGTGCTGGAGGACCTGAAGCCGGCCGGCCTGGAAGCCGTCGAGGTGAAAAGCGGCGGCGGGATCTCTGCGAGGGAGCTGAAGGAGGGCGTGGCGGCGAGACCCGTCGGCACGCGCGAGCCTTCGGACTACACAGGCCGCAGCCGGTACGTCTACCAGGAGCTGCGCGACCGCAAGGTGGCCCTCTTCCTCGATCGGCTCCCGCAAGGAATCTGGGAGATCCGTTACGAGATGCGGGCCGAGGTTCCGGGGCGGTTCCACGCCCTGCCGCTTCTGGCGCACGCGATGTACGTGCCGGAGATCCGCGCGTCGAGCGCCGAGCTGCGGATACAGGTCGAAGACGAGAAGCCCGACGCCGCGCGGAGGGTGCGGAGGGCCATGGTGGGGGGGAAGCGGTGAGGGGGATCGAATGTTCCCTGTCGAGACCGCCCAGATTGGTTAAGATCTCAACCTTGATGAAGGAGACAACCCCTTTGACGGGCATCAGCTTCCTGACCAACGTGAAGGGCGACAAGACGGCCGTCTTGATCGACCTGCGGAAGCATTCCCAGCTCTGGGAGGACATCTACGACACGATTCTCTTCCGCAAACGAGCCCACGAGCCCCGAGAATCTCTCCAGACCGTGAAGAAGCGCCTTGTTCGACACGGAAAGCTCCGTGGCTGAGTACGCGGTCACCTTTGCGAGGTCCGCGCGGGGGGAACTTGAGAGCCTCGAGGCGAAATTGGTGCGGCGGATCTTCCCCAAGATCGAAGCGTTGGCCAAGCAGCCCCGCCCGGCCTGATGCCGAAAGCTGCAAGGTTTCTTGAATCTCTGGCGCATTCGGATCGGCGACTACCGTGTGATCTATTCCATCGACGATGCGGCCCATGTAGTGGACATCGTCGCGGTGCGCCACCGGAGTAAGGCATACGACTGAGCAGATCCATGATGTGGTTGTTCGCTCGAGCAGCCTGCGCCGCCGCGTTGGTCCTCTCCGGCTGCGCGAATGGACCTTCCATTGGCCGCTCAGATCGCGATGCGGTGCTCAAGGTGCTTGAGGGTCAGGTGGGGGCGTGGAACCGCGGCGATCTCGATGGATTCCTTGCGGGCTATGTCCGGTCTTCCGAGGTGACGTTCTACAGCGGCAAGAGCCCTCTCAAGGGCTTCGAGCCGCTTCACGAGCGCTATCGGGCCCGCTACGCGTCGGAGGGGAAGGAGATGGGGCGCCTCGAGTTCTCCGAGATCGAGATCGACCTCCTCGGCCCCGACGCGGCGGTCGCGAGGGCCCGGTGGCGCGTCAAGATGTCGGCCGAAGAGCTGGATGGGCTTTTCACCGTGATCCTGAAGCGATTCTCGTGCGGATGGCGGATCGTCCACGACCACACGTCGGGGTGAATCCCTTTCGTTACCGTCCTCGGTGGCGAATTTCGTGAAGCGCTGGCGCCAAGAGCATCCGCATGGGGAGAAGCCGCCGCTGAAATGGATCGAGAATGAGCCCGAGACTCTCGAGGGTCGTTGCGCCGAGCAGGGGTTCATCCCCTACTTCTCCAAAGATCACGGGCGCCGCACCTCCTTCGCCCTTGTACTCGAAGTACGCATCCCCGACTTTGCGTTCGATGCGCCTGCCGTCGGCTAGTGTGAACTCGACGGTGCGATGGGATCGGATGCCCAGGGCTGAGAGCGTTCGGGCGGGGACGAGGCTGTAGACCGCGCCCGAATCGATGAGGAAGCTCACTTCGGCCTTTCGGCGGGATTCGAAGTGAGGCTTGACGATGAGGCGCTGGCGAGTAAGACCCATGGCGAATGAATCCTACTGGAAAGGAGCGCCCCCTTGAACGGAAAGTTCCTCACCCGAAGTGGCGTGAAACGCCAGCACCTCGTCTGGGGCGACCTCGCCTGGCACAGCCTCCCGCGGTCGACGCGCGCGCGGCAGCTCGCCGTCGCCGAAGTGACGCTCGAGCCAGGGTTCGCGCACAACTTCCACAAGCACCCGCGGCAGGAAGAGGTGATCTACGTGATCGCGGGCGAGATCGAGCAGTGGCTCGGGAAGCGGCGGCGGGTCCTTCGAGCCGGCGAATCGGTCTTCATCCCGAAGAACACGGTCCACGCTTCGTTCAACGCCTCGAAGCGGAGCGCCCTCCTCCTCGCCGCCCTCGGCCCCTGCGCGGGCAAGGAAGGGTACGAGCTGATCGACGTGAGCGGCCGCGCGCCGTGGAAATCGCTCCGGCGCTGAGGGACTCGAGCAGCAGCCGCCCGACGCTCACTCCCCGGCGACGCCATCGAGGGCGAGCGGCTCGAAGGTGCTCGTGATGGCCCGCGCGGCGCCGTCCGCGGCCGATTCCCGAGCGCGGTGGAGGATCTCGAGCGTGTGATCGGCGTGCTCGGGCGAGATGGCGGGCCGCGTTCCTGCGTGGATGCACTCGACCAGGTGCCGGAGCCCGTCCTCCGGCGTCCAGTCGAGGGCCGTCCCCTCGTAGTGCTTCCAGGAGCCCGCCGCGTTCTCCCACAGCTCGTAGCCGCGCGGGGCCCGCTGGTCGCCTAACATCTGGATCGTGCCGGTGCCGCCGTAGATCTCGAACGCCGGCGATCGCCGACGGCCCAGCGCGGAACCGGCCGTGACCGCCGCGAGTACACCATCGCCGAAGTCGATGAGGACCTGCCCGTTGTCCGCGCGGCCCGAAGTGCCGCTTCCGGCGAGGGCCGCGACGCGCCGCGCGGGTCCGATGAGGCCCGTGAGGCTCTCCACTCCGAAGTCGAAGAGCGCGCCGGAGAGGGCGCGGGCGGCGAGGACTTTGCCGATCGATCCTCCGCGGACACGCTTCCAGATCGCCCGATAGGTTGGGCTCAGAACGGCGTGCGGCGCGCAGAGGAGCCGTCCCGGGCCCTCTCGCGCCAGCAAGACCAGCTCGGCGGACTCGGCCAGGCTCGCTGCCATCGGACTCTCGGCGAGGACGTGCTTCCCCGTGCGGAGCGCCGCCGCCGCGAGCGGGGCGCGCTTTTCGTTCGGCTCGAGGATGAGGACGAGATCGACATCGGCCGCCTCGATGACATCCCGCGGCTCCGTCGTGAAGCGCCGGATGGCGTACTGCGACTGAAGGAGCGTCCCTTTCGAGCCGTCGCGGTCGCAGGCGGCGGCCACTTCCGCCATCTCGCGCTCCACGAGTCGCCGGGCGACCGCCATGTAGTGCGGCAGGTGATACCCGGAGCCGACGACGCCGATGCGAACTCTCTTCCCCATCAGAGGATCCCCCGCGCTTCGAGCGCTCCCGCGGCGGCCCCGACGACCGCGGCGTTCGTTCCGAGCGCCGCCGGGACGATGGGGAGCGCGCGGGAGAGGTCAGACCAGATGTGGAGCCGCGCGGACGCAACAGCGCAGTCCCAGAACAGGGACCTTTCGACTCCGAGACCGCCCCCGATGACGACGGCTTCCGGGTCGAGGACGTTCACGAGCCAGCCGATGCCGCCGCCGAGCGCCTCGCCCGCGATGGAGACGACACGGATGGCAACGAGATCTCCGCGCGCAGCGGCTGCGGTTATCTCTTCCCCCCGCGCAAGCGGCGTCTTCGAGAGCTCGTTGTAGCGCGCGAGAATCGCCGGACCGGCGGCGACCTTTTCGAGGGGGGGATCGGAACCGACGGGGCTCGATGCGCAGGTCCCGGTGCACCCACGGGCACCCGTGTACGGGCGGCCGCCCAGGACGAGCGCGGAGCTGATCCCCGTCCCCACGGTCACGTAGAGGAAGACACTGCGGCCTCGCCCCGCGCCGAAGCGGGCCTCGCCGAGGGCGGCGCAGCGCACGTCGGCGTCGACTCGCGCGGGGGCGATCTTCGAGAAGAGCGACTGGACCGGCATTCCCCTCCAGGCGATGAGGTTCTCGCTCACGACGTTGCCGCTCACGTCGACCAGCTCGGCGACTGCGATCCCGACGGCGGCGACGTCGAAGTCCTGCCGCCGCGCATCGGCCGCGAGCGCCTCCGCCATGGCGAGCGCGGCATCGAGCACCGCGCGGCCGCCCCGCTCGGGGCGCGTCGGCGCGACGCGCGGAGCGAGCGGCCGGCCGTCGAGGGTCACGACGGCACCGGCGGTCTTCGAGCCGCCCACGTCGATGCCGATCGCGCACGGAGTCTTCATGGCGACATAGTGACTCAGTGCGCCTCGGCGCCGCCCTCCGCGAGGCCGCGGGCGAGGGACCGGATGTAGGCTGCGTTTGCCCCACAGCAGCCGCCGAGGTAACGGACGCCTTCCGCGGCGGCTCTCCTCCCGAACTCCGCGAACTCGCTGCGGGGCGACTGGATCGTCTCGAGGGAGTCCGGGAACTGGGGCAACTTCGTGAAGCAGGGCGTTTCATCGGTCGTCCGGAACGCGGCGGGCTGCGCCGCGAGGGGAACGTCCACCGCCGCACGCATGGCGCGCAGGATCGAGTGCATGCGGGGCGGATCCTGCTCGCAGTTCGCGCCGACGGCTGCCGCCCCCTCGCTCGCCATGACGCGGGCGCACTCTGCGACCGTCTGGCCGTCGGCGCTCTCGGTCGTCCGCGGCCGAAAGCTCATGGTGGCCACGATGGCGAGGCCGCTCTTCAGCGCGCAGTCGAGCGCGATCCGCATCTCATCGAGCCGGAAGAAAGTCTCGAGGAGGAGGAAGTCGACGCCCGCCGCCTTGAGGAGGCGGATCTGCTCATCAAAGAGGTCGCGCACGTGGGCGGCCGCGGAGGGGCCTTCGCGCTCGAAGAGCTGCGTGCGCGAGACGGTGCCGGCCACGAGGGCTTCGTCGCCCGCCGCGTCCCGCGCGATCCGCACGGCGGCGTCATTGATGGCCTCCACCTCCCCGCCGTAGCCGGCCCGGGTGAGCTTCTCGCGGGTGCCGTAGAAGGTCAGGGCCTGCAGGACGCGAGACCCGGCACGCAGGAACTCTCCGTGAAGCATGCGCAGCGCGTCGGGGTTCTCGATGGCGACCTCGGGCGTGTACTGGCCGCTCCCTCGGCCGGTCCCCACCTTCTCGCGGCCTGAGCCGCTGTCGACCCAGCCCCGGCGCTCCAGCTCTATCAGGTAGCCGCCGTCGCCGAGGACGACTCCCTTTTTCAGCATCTCCACGATCGTCGGTCTCATCCGTTCCCTCCGTTCATTCCCGGCTTGGCCGTTTCGACAGGCGGTTTTCTCTCCCACGACAGGGCCACGACGGCCGCCAGCGCGGCGGCGACGCCGAGCCACTCGCGCTTACCCAGCCTCTCGTCGAAGAAGTAATACGCGAGGGGCAGTGTCACGATCGAATAGAGCCCCGAAAGGGGCGTCACGACGGACGCCTTCCCCTCGTTCGCGTTGGCGGCGATGAAGAAAAAGTTTCCGAGACCCAAGAGGACCCCGAGGAGAAGGACCCAGAGCCACTCGAGCGGCTTCAGCTCCCACTGCATCGGCTGCGTGCAGACGATGAAGACCGCCATGGGGATGGAAGCCGCGAGGAACCAGAGGGTGGCGAGCCGGCTCGAGATCCAGTCGGCGGAGATCTTCTGAAGGAGCGCCGTAACCCCCCAGAAAAGGATCGGTAGGAGGGCGGACGAGCCCGACCGCAGTGCCTCCAAGTCGGCCTCCTTCCCGAGAGGGTTGAACGCGTACAGGGATCCCGCGGCGATGGCGATGCCGGCCGCCTGGACGCGATTCGGCCGTTCTCCGAGAAACAGCATGGCCAGGAGGACCGTGAGGAGCGGATAGAGAGCGGTGAGCGGCGCCACGACGGATGCCTTGCTCCCTACTGCTCCGGCCGCGGCGTAGTACGCGATGTTTCCGAACCCGCCGATGATGCCGGCGACGAAGGCGCACAGAACGCCCCCCGGCTTGGGCTCCGCGTCGCGTCGCCGTCCCCAGGCGAAGACCACCGCCATGACCGGGACGAACCCGATCGTCGAAAATGCCATCTGCTGAAAGGACGAGATCGGCATCTCCTTCCGGTGCATCTTGAGCGCATTCGGGATCACAGCCCATCCCCCCCAGAAGAGCATCGCCAGGAGGCAGTACGCGAACCACCGCGGCATCCTCACTCTTCCTTCCTCGTGCGGTCGTGGATGAGGTGCGCCGGGCCGCTCGGGCCAACCTCGGCGAACTCGAGTGGCTCGAAAGAACTTTCGATCGGGCGCGCGCGGCCGTCGCGAGCCGCCTCCTTCGCTTCGATCAGGACCTCGAGGACGTGGAGCGCGTGCTCCGGCCTCACGAGCGGCCTCGCCCCGTTGCGGATGCACTCGACCGCGTGGCGGAGGCCGTCGGTCCAGGGCCAATCGGGCGTGGTCTCCTTGAAGATCTCCCATGCGCCGGCGTCCTCGCGCCACAGCTCGAAGCCGTCGGGATCCCAGTCGTCCCCGAGCATCTGGAGAGCGCCCTCGGTGCCGTACAGCTCGATCGCGGGCCCGCGGTACTGCTGGATCGTGAAGCCGGCCGTGACGAGGGCGAAGCTGGAGCCGCCGAAATCGAGGACGATGTGGGCGTTGTCCTCGGCCTCGACGCGGATGCGCTCGCCGTTCACCTCGCGCTCGGGGATCGCGACGCCGGCCATCGCCTGAACGCGGCGCACCGGGCCGAGCCAGCCCGTGAGGCTCGTGACGTTGTAGACGGCGAGATCGAAGAGGACGCCGCCGCCTTTCCGGTAGAACCAGCGGTTCCACCACGGCCCCGCCCAACCGTAGCGCCCGCGCGCGGAGACGACTCGGCCGATCTCGCCGCGCCGCAGGCGCCGGCCGATCTCCCGGTACGTCGGGCTCAGCGTCGTGAAGGGGGCGCAGAAGAGCTTCCCGCGGCTCGAGCGGGCGAGCGCGGCCAGCTCTCGCGCCTCCTCGAGCGTCGTCGCGAGCGGCTTCTCGACGAGGACGTGCTTTCCGGCGTCGAGGGCCGCACGGACGAGCCGCCCGTGGCTCTCCATCGAGGTGAGGATGACTACGAGATCGATCTCCGGCATGCGCAGAAGCTCTCGTTCGTCCGAGACGAACTTCGGGACCTTCCACTTGCCCACGGCCTCATCGCGCTGGTGGGGCCGCCCGCAAGCAGCGACGATCGAGGCGAGCCCGCGGCGCGCCAGCTCCTCGGCGGGCGTCATGTAGGCTCCGAAGACGCTTCCGCAGCCGATGACTCCGAGGCCGACGGGGAAGGGGTTGTTGGTCATGACGGGGTTTTGCTACCGTAAGGAAACCGATCGGGCCGGTCAAGGGTCGTAGGTCGACGTAGGAAGACATGAACCGCGGAGGACGCAGAGAACGCGGAGGAGCGCAGAGGGAATCGTTCGTGTCGACCCGGGCGCATTCCGTGACTCGGAAGGAATCTGGGTTGGGGAAAGGGAGGAGTGCTTGATGAGGGTTGCTCTCGCTTCGATCGCTTTGCTCCTGGTTGGAGCTTCGAGCGGATCTGCTTTCGCGGAAGAGAAGGCATCGGCGGGTGAATGGAGGTCGCTTTTCAACGGGAAGGACCTCTCGGGCTGGGACACGTACCTCGGGCCGCCGCGGAAGCTGCTCAATCAGGATCCCGACCGCGTGTTCACCGTCGTCGAAGCCGGCGGCGCTCCGGCGATCCGAATCTCCGGGGAGATCTACGGCGCCCTCACGGCGAAGGAGGAGTTCGAGAACTTCCACGTCCGAGTAGACTTCAAGTGGGGTCCGAAGCGCTGGCCGCCGCGCGAGACCGTCGGGCGCGACAGCGGGATTCTCTACAACTGCATCGGGCCTCACGGCGCCGGGAGCGGCGCTTGGATGCGGTCCGTCGAGTGCAACATCATGGAGAAAGGCTGCGGCCAGTGGTGGAGCGTCGCAGGGACGATCGTCGACGTCGAAGGTCACCGCGTGACGCCCGAGATGGAGCCGCAAGTCCCTTACAAGAAGGAAGGGGCCGGCGAGTCGATCATCGTCTACAAGAAGGGCGCCCCGAAGCTGACCGCTAAGCCCTCGGACGGCGTCACGCCCGCCGTCGATCCCGAAAAACCCCTCGGCGAGTGGAACATCGTGGAAGTCATCTGCTTCGGCGCGGATTCGATCCACATCGTCAACGGCGTCGTGAACATGGTCCTGACGAACTCCCGCTTCCCCGAGGGAGGACGCGAGGTGCCGCTCGTACGGGGGAAGATCCAGCTCCAGTCGGAGGCGGCGGAGATCCTCTATCGCAAGATCGAGATCCGGACCCTCAAGGAACCGCCGCCCGAATACCGCGAGCACTTTCCCGGGCGCGGCGAGACGGGGTTCATCCGGCTCCTCGACGAAGAGCACCTCGCGGGCTGGGCCCAGTGCGGCCCCGGGTCGTTCAACGTAGAGAAGGGGATCGCGACGGGCGTCGGGGGCATGGGGCTCTGGTGGTATCGCAAGCAACCGTTCGGCGATTTCGTCCTTCGTGGCGAGTTCCTCCAGGAAGAAGGCGCGGACTCGGGAGTCTTCCTGCGGTTCCCGGATCCGGGGAACGACCCGTGGATCGCGGTGAAGCAAGGCCACGAGGTCGAGATCGGCGACCCGAAGCCCGACAAGGGCTCGACGGGCTCGATCTACAGCTTCCAGGCGCCGAGGGAATGCCCGCTCCGGCCCTCTGGCGAGTGGAACGAGTACGAGATCTCTTGCACCGGGAAGCGCTACCAGGTGAAGCTCAACGGGAAGCTCATCAACGACTACATCGACACGGCCGGCCGGCCGCTGCGCGGCTACATCGGCCTTCAGAACTACCCGTACGAGAAGCAGGTGAGGCACAGGAACCTGCGGATCAGGGAGCTGCGGTGAGGGGGGGGCACCGTAGAAAATCGTCGACTCACCTGCGGATTTACATGCAAATCCGCAGCGGGGCTGAATTCAGCCGATCTGCCGCGCGGCCTGCGCCCGGAGCCGGTACCTCTGCACCTTCCCCGTCGGGGTCTTCGGCAGGGCCGCGACGAACTCGATCCACTTCGGGATCTTGTACGGGGCGAGGCGGCCCCGGAGGAACGTCTTCAGCTCGTCGGCGAGGCCGCTCGACGGCTCCCTCCCCTCGCGTGGGACCACGTACGCGAACGGCTTCGTCAGCTCGTCGGCGTCGGATCGCCCCACGACTCCGCACTCGAGGACCGCCGGGTGCTCGATGAGCGCCGCCTCGACCTCGGCGGGCGAGACCCAGTAGCCCGACACCTTCAGCATGTCGTCGCCGCGGCCGTGGAAATAGAAGTAGCCGTCCCGATCGACGTGGAACTTGTCGCCGGTGCGGATCCACTCGCCGAGGATCGTTCGCTTCGTCTCCTCGTGGCGGTTCCAGTACTCCGAGCAGATGCTGTCCCCCTTGATGAGGAGGTCGCCGATCTCGCCCGGCGGCAGCTCGCGCCCGTCGGCGCCGACGATCCGCGCCTCGTAGCCCGGCACGATCTCGCCCGTACTGCCGGCGCGCGCCCGGCCGATCCTGTTCGAGATGAAGATGTGGAGGATCTCCGTGCTGCCGATGCCGTCGAGGACCTCCACTCCGAACCGCTCCGACCAGCGCCGGAAAATCGCGGCAGGGAGCTGCTCGCCGGCCGAGACCGCGATCCGCACTCGGCCGAGGGACGCGATGCCGCGCTCCTCGGCGTGCGCGAGGAGCGCCGCGTAGCTCGTCGGCACGCTGTAGAAGACCGTCGGCCGGTGGCGATCGATCGCGGCGAAGACGGCTTCGGGGGTCGGCCGCCCCGGGAGGTGGACCGCCGCCGCGCCGACGCGGAACGGGAAATAGAGCCCGTTCCCGAGCCCGTAGGCGAAGAAGAGCTTCGCCACCGAGAAGCACACATCGTCGGGCCCGAGGCGCAAAGTCGGGAGCGCGTAGAGGTCGGCGGCGACCACCATGTCGTGGTGGAGGTGCACGGCGGCTTTCGGCCGGCCCGTCGTGCCCGAACTGTAAAGCCAGAAGGCCGCGTCGTCCTTCGAAGTGTCCTCGGGGTCGATGACCGCGTCGGCCGAGCGCGTCCACTCATCGAAGTCGATGCAGCCGGCGGGCGAGGCGTCCGTCGCGATGACGTTTCGGAGATGGCGCGCCGCCCTACGGATGGGCTCGATCTTCTTGTAGAGGTCCGAGGTCGTCACGAGGACCGCTCCGCCGCTGTCCTCAAGGAGAGCGAGGTAGTCATCCGGGGTCAAAAGCGTGCTCAAGGGTACCGCGACGGCGCCCAGCTTCATCGTGCCGAAGAAGCAGGCGGCGAAGTGCGGCCCGTCCGGCAAGAGGAGGAGCACGCGCTCCTCCCTCCGCACGCCGAGGCTCCGCAGCCCGGCCGCGACGCGGTCCATCAGTTCCTTGACCTGCACGTAGTTCCAACGATCCTCGCTGCACAGGACGGCCGTGCGGCCGCCGCGCCCCGCCTCGACGTGGCCATCGACGAAGACTGCGGCGGCGTTCATCCGCTCGGGAAGTCGTACTTTTGGGGAGTGCATCGCCATTGGGGTCGTTCAGCAAATCAGAAGGGCCGGAATCAAAAGGGAAAGAGCCGCTTCAGCTCCGCCGGATCGGGCATCGCGCCGTACTCGCAGACCTCGAACGCCTCGGCGTACTTCACGGCGCCCCCGCGGTCGGCGCCGTAGCGCTCGACGAGGTGGTTTCGGTAGCCGTCGGCCGGAACGGCCATCCACTTCCCGAACCGCTCGCCGATCCACTTGCGCTGGCCCGTCTTGTCCTTCGGGACCTCGTTGTCGTAGCCCGCAAGCCACGGGTTCCATTCAATGAACTGCGAGTCGAGGGCGAAGATCGCGTCGAGCTTCTTCTCGGCGACGTCGTCGATCGAGACGACCACGTCGGGGCTGAAGGGCGCGGGCTTCTTGAAGCGATCGGAGTAGTAGAGGAAGATCGGGTTCTTCCGGAGCGCGGGGACGTCCGGACAGAAGTTGGGCACGGTGACCATGAACGCGGCGTCCTGGACGAGGATCGCCGTGTAGCGATGGTCGGGGTGGTAGTCGTTGGGCCGCGGCGTGAGCACGATGTCCGCGTTCCACTGGCGGATGAGCCGCGTCAGCTCCTTTCGGATCTCGAGCGTCGGCTCAAGCTCGCCGTCGTGGTGGTCGAGGACCTGGGAGGTGATGCCGAGGATCTTCGCGCAGGCCTCGACCTCCGCCGTCCGCCGCCGCGCCAGCGGGCCGCCGGCGATGACGTGGTGGCCCACGTCGCCGTTCGTCACCGAGACGAACTTCACGGCGTGGCCGAGCGCGGACCACTTGGCCGCGACGCCGCCCGCCTTCAGCTCGCAGTCGTCAGGGTGGGCCCCGAAGGCGATGATGCGGAGCTTTCCGGCGGCCGGCGGCGGGTCCGCGGCAAGCGCGGAAGAACCGAACGCAAGGAGCAAGGCCAGCGGAACGACACGCGCAGCGGTCGCGATCATGAGAAACCTCCCTTTCATGTGTGGCCAAAAACCCAGGCAGGGGAGTTTTACCCCCGGAGGACGCGAATCTTCAAGTAGCGGTAGCGGGGGAACCCCTCCGGCGCGGGGTAATCGACCGGCTGGCCGGCGCGGGCGATACCATGGAGCCGGCGCTTCGAGGCCTGCCGAGTGGCTGCGATCCACTCATCCAGCTCCTCTTCGCCGAGGGCGGAGGTGTTGGCGCAGACCCAGAGGTATCCGCCGGGTGCGAGGACTTCCAAGGCGGCGCGGAGGAGCCTCGGGTAGTCGCGCCGGAGCGACCATCGCGTCCTGCCGGCCGCGGCGAAGGTCGGCGGATCGAGGATGACCGCACCGAAGCGCCAGTTTTTTTTCCTCGCGAGCGCGAGGTACTCGATCGCGTCCATGCGGGCGAATCGGTGCGCGGCTGGATCGAGCCCCGAGAGGCGGAAGTTCTCCTTCGCCCAGTCGAGGACCTTGGCCACGACGTCGACCGTGATGACCTCCGCGGCGCCGGCGCGGGCGGCGACGACGGAAAAAGCCCCCGTGTAGGCGAAGAGGTTGAGGACGCGGCGGCCGGAGGCGATCGCGGCGACTCGGCGCCTCTCGTCGCGCATGTCGGTGAAGAGCCCGGCGTGGCGCGAGCCGCGGAGCCGCACGGCGAACGGGATGCCGTCCTCATGGACTGTGAGGACCTCGGGAGGGGCGTCGCCGATGACGACTTCCTCGGTGACCTTGCCGCGCCCGGCGCTCGAGCGGGTCTCATCGACCGGAATGAGCTTCGCGACGATCCCTCGCGGCGTGAGAAGCCGCTTCAAGGCCTCGGTGATGGGCTCGACCCAGCGCCACGGGCCCGTTCCGAACGCCTGGAGGGTCAAGTACCGACCCCAGCAGTCGATCGCGAGGCCGCTCAGGCCGTCGCCGTCGCCGTGGAGGAGGCGGAAGGCGTCGGTGGGGCCCCCGCCCGACAGCTCGCGCCTCCGCTCGATCGCGGCGGCGAGCTTGGCGACGAAGAACCCCGCATCAAACCGATCGACCGGGTCCCGGCTCCAGATCCGAAGCACTCCGCGCTCCGGATCGGCGATGCCGGCTCCCATCGGCTTCCCGCGCGGGTCGAGCAGGCTCGCGCCGGCGCCAGGCTCGCGCCGGAACGCCCGCGGGATGCGCACGAGGTCGATCTCGGGCGCTCCGCGGCGAACGAGGGCCGCCGAGATGTCGTCGAGCGCGATAGGAGTCGCATCGAAGCCGCCGGAGGGCCGCGTTGCTTTCACGAGGGCGTGAATATACCCTGCTGAGCGGGTTTGGGGGCAATCAGGAAGCGCTCTCGGCATGAAGAAGGTCAAGAACAGACGATGGTTCCTCTGGCTCGCCGTCCCTACTGCCATCGCCGGCTTCCTCGGTCTCCTCTCGTTGCCGTTCGTCATCGACGAGCCTCCACCGAACGACGCGCACCTTCGGCCGGTGCGCAGCGAGGTGCCGAGAGAGAGGAACGGGTTTTTCGCGCTGAATCTGACGAGGGAGGAGGCGGAGGCCCTCGTGGAGAAGGGTGCGGGCGAGGAGGAGGCTTCCGAGGAAGAGCTGGAGAAGGAGAGGGAGTGCGCTCCCTTCACGGAGGGATGGAACCTCGATCTGGCCGAGCGCATTCTCAAGAGGAAGGGCAGACTTCTTGAGCGGTTCGACGAGAGCTTGCGGTTCCCCGAGTTTCAAGTGCCGGAAATCGACCAGGTCGAGATGCCGGTCCCCTATCTCATGGAGTTGAGAGATGTCAGCCAACTGGCGCTGATCCGGGCTGCCGTCTTGTTCGATTGTGGAAATGAACCTGAAGCATTCCACGAAGCTTTCAAGGTCGTACAATTTGGCCTTCGGCTGCAAGGAGCGGGTGGACCCTCGATTCATTTCTTGGTTGGAAGAAGCATCAAGGCCGGCGGGACCGCTTGCATCACTCGCTTCATCGAGAAAACGAAACTCGACGCCCGGGAGGTCCAATCGGTCGTGGACAGTCTTCCGGCATTCGACGATGGGATGTGGAAAGCCGCCTTGCGGCGCGAGTACGTGATCATGGCCAATGCCGCTGAACGATTTTCCCGTGGGGAGAACCTCGGTCTGGATTGGCCTCCTTTCATTCCTCGCCGGCCATTCTTCAAGCCCCAGCAGACGAAGAGACTCCTCGGCGAGATGTTTCAGACTCTTCTTGATTCCCCCCATCGCCTGCCGGTGGCGGAAAAGCGGAAGCTGTGGGCGTCGGCGTTGGAGAAGGTGCGCGGACCCCGATGGGTCCCCACGAACTTCCTCGGAAAGGTAGTCGCCGAGTTGATGGTTCAACCCCACGAACGTTCGTTCCTCGATCTCGCCACCGAAGACTTCTCCCTCTTCGCCCCCAAGCTCCTCTTCGCCTTGAAGCGGTTCCACCGCGACCGCGGCGCGCTGCCGGACTCTCTCGACGAGCTGGCCCCCTCGTACTTGAAGGAGATCCCCCGAGACCCCTTCGACGGCGAGAAGCTGCGCTACGACAAGGCGAGGAAGATCGTCTGGACGGTCGGCCCCGATTTGAGCTTCAACGGAAATCCCGAGAGCGAGGAGACAGGCATCGTCGGTGGCCCGGCCCTCAGGATCGGATTTTGAGAGGTGAGCATGCAAACTGACCTGAAACCGGCCAACGCGCCGCTTCCAGCCGGCCTCGTCGAGCCCGCCGACTCGGTCAAGCCCGCGGCCGTCATCGCCTTCACCGAGGGACCCGCGGTCGATGCCGCCGGCAACGTCTTCTTCAGCGACATCCAGAACAACCGGATCATGAAGCTTTCGGCCGCGGGCGAGCTGTCCGTCTTCCGCGAGGACGCCGGGCGCGCCAACGGGAACATGTTCGACCGCCAGGGGAGGCTCCTCACGTGCGAAGGGGCGGAGTTCGGCGCGGGCGGCCGCCGGCGCGTCGTCCGCACGGACATGAAGACCGGCGAGATCACCGTCCTTGCCGAGCGCTTCGAGGGGAAGCGCTACAACAGCCCGAACGACATCTGCATCGACACGAAGGGGCACATCTACTTCACCGACCCGCGCTACCAGGACCAGAGCGGCCGCGAGATGGACGTCGAGTGCGTCTACCGGATCGACGGTGGCGGTCAAACGCGGTGCATCCTCGGCCCTCCGGCGATCCAGAAGCCCAACGGCCTCGCGATCCTGCCCGACGACCGGACGCTCTACGTCGTCGACTCGAACCCGGAGCCCGGCGGGAACCGAAAGATCTGGCGGTTCACGCTCGACGCCGCGGGGAACGCCGCCGAGCAGAAGCTCGTCTACGACTTCGGCCGCGGCCGCGGCGGCGACGGCATGCGCGTCGACGTCGAGGGGAACCTCTGGATCGCGGGAGGGCTCAACGTCCATCGAGGCCGGCCGGGCGAGACGCTCGACGTTCCGGCGGGAGTCTACGTCGTCCACCCGTCGGGGAAGCTCCTCGGCCGGATCCCGCTCCCCGAGGACACCGCGACGAACCTCACCTTCGGCCCCCCTGACCGAAAGACGCTCTACGTCACCGCGGGGCGGAACCTCTACCGCATCCCGATC
>Ga0187893_10005307_pt1 | contig 23289 bp, 27 predicted proteins | sample MA1701074metaG_FD_139574 | JGI IMG/M metagenome (GOLD analysis project Ga0187893, IMG submission 139574) | White microbial mat communities from a basaltic lava cave in the Kipuka Kanohina Cave System on the Island of Hawaii, USA - MA170107-4 metaG ...
CATTCTCGACGATATACTGCAGGTCGGCCTTGGTGATCGGCTTCCCCTTCTTGACGAACTCCTCGATCATGGACCGGACCTTCCTCGCATACTCGGCCGTGAGTTTCACGCCCAGTTCCTTCCGGACGAGGGCGGTCACTTCGGGAAGGGACGGCGCCTGCTCGCAGAGATTCTTGTCGCCGTTCTTCGCGCCGGCGGCCCGGATCTCGTAGAGCTTGAGGTTCAGGAACTTCTCGACCTCCTGCATCGTCGGCTCGATCGTGGCGGGGGAAGGGAGGACCTTGAGCGCCGCCTTCGGGTCCTTCAGGCCGTTGCCGGTGGCCAAGCAGACGACCGACTCGTCCGCCCTGACGCGCCCGGTCGTCAGCAGCGGGAGGAGCGCCGCGACCGGGATGGCGCCGGACGGCTCGACGAAGATCGACTCCTGGCGCGCGATCTGCTGCTGCGCCTCGAGGATCTCGGAATCGGTCAGCGACAAGGCGCATCCGCCCGATTCGCGCAGCACCGCCAACGCCTTCAGCCCGTCGAGCGGGTCGCCGGCCATCAGCGCGGAGGCAACCGACTCCGGCTTTCGCACCGGCACGATCTCGTCCCGCCCCTGGTTGAATGCGGCCACGATCGGCTCGCAGCCGACCGGCTGGACGCCGATCATCCTGGGGAGCGACGAGATGAACCCCATCTCGTAGAACTCTTTGAAGCCCTTCCAGAGGGCGGCGATGTTGGTCCCGCAGCCCATCGGAACGATGACGACGGACGGGGCCTGCCACTCGAGCTGCTCGACGATCTCGAACGCCTGCGACTTCTGCCCCTCAACCCTGAAGGCGTAATCTCCGGCCAGATAGAACTTGTAGCGCTTGCTCATCTGTTCGGCGAGGCTCGCCGCGTCGTTGTACGTCCCGCGGACCTGGAGGACCCGGGCGCCGTACGACAGGGCCTGAGCCATTTTCCCGATCGGCGTCCCCTCCGGGACCGCGACATAACAGGGCAGCCCGGCGATCGAGGCGTAGGCGGCGACCGATCCGGCCATGTTGCCGGTCGAGGCGACGCAGATCGCCCTGGCCCCCTGCTCCTTGGCCTTGGTGATCTCCACCAGTGTCCCGCGGTCCTTGAAGACGCCGGTCGGGTTCAGCCCCTCGTTCTTGATGTAGAGCTGTTTGAACCCCAGCTCCTTCGCCAGTCGGTGGCAGCGGTAGAGCGGCGTCCCGCCTTCGTCCAGCGAGACGACGAGGTCAAGGTTGAGGATCGGGTAGAAGTCGAGGTACTTGAGCGCCTTGATCGGAGAGGTTTTCAGGGAATAGCGGTTGAGGCGGGACCTGATGTGGGCATAGTCATAGCGGACGGCCAGCGGCTTGCCGCAACTGAGGCACCGGGTGTTGCTCTCGATCTCCGCGGATATCTTCCCGCACACGATGCAGTAGAGCTCGTAGAACCTCGTCTCGGTACGCCGTCCCCTCGCCACGAGCTACCCTCCTGGACTATCGCTGAAGACGCAAAACAGGCGCGATCTTAGCGGGCTTCGGTCAAAGGTGTCAAGCCTTTTTGAGCCCGGGTAGCGTCCCGGTTTGACATATGACAGTGTTGTCATTTGCCGTGGGCAGAACTGGAAAAATTATGTTGACACCTACAACCGCATGTGACATTAGATCAGACATGATTGTGCGCCACTATAGTCCGGAGGACAATGTGCTCGTGGGTCTCGTACAAGAGGATCCTCGCTACCTGTCTGAAGATCCACATCTTCAAAGCGCTTTACTGAAGGAATTGCTAGACGGTGGATTCTCTGAAGACTTCATATTGGAACGACTGCCGAGACTGAGGCCTTATTTGCGAGTCGAGAAGAATCCACAACGGCGAGCTTCTGCCAATAAAGCCTCGTAGTCTGCAATTTGGTAGATCTCTCGAAACGCGGCGACCCTTTCTCTTAGAACCTTCCTCTGCTCGCCCCTCGGAATCCCCCACAGTAGATGCCTAAGGACCCAACAGATATCTCGACCATGTGATTTTGCCAGCCTGAGTACCGCCGCTGCGTCAGTGGAATAGACAAGGCGGGGCCGCATCCGTTAACCCTTCAGGTTCAGACTGGGATATCATCCGAGCGCCCCGAAAAGGGTCCTTTTTCTCCTGGTGCTCCTCCAACTATCTTACCCTAAACTTAGTGGGGCATCGTGCCGGGCCAAGAAACGAGCATAGCAAGGCGCGGACCCCAGGCCCGACCGAGGTGTACATACGGTGGTACGTCGCAGGGAGCGCCCTGGGGGCCAGCAACGCCGCTAGGCGAAGTTAATTGGACCGGCACTAGTGGTAGCCGGCGTCGCCCAGCTCATCTTCGGACAGCCCGAAATAGTGGCCGATCTCGTGCAACAAGGTTGTGCGGATCTCCTCCCGCACCTCGCGCTTGGTCCGGCAGACCTCCTCGATCGAGCGTTGGTACAGGGTAATCTTATCGGGCAGGACCAGCCCATATGCCGTCCCCCGCTCCGTGAGCGGGGTGCCGGTGTAGAGGCCGAAGAGGGTCTCCGGCGGCTCGACCCCGGCCAGGGCCAGCTCCTCAATCGTCGGCCGATCCTCGACGACGATTTCGACGTTCTCCATCCGCTGAAGCACGGGAGGGGGGAGCGAGGCGATCGCCTGCGAGACCAGCCGGTGGAACTCCTGCCTGCTCAGGACCATTCACGGCGCTCCAACTCCACCCGCGCAGTTCGCCGCCTGAGCGGAAGCGCCATGATGAGGCCCGCGAAGAAACCACCGATGTGGGCGAACCAGGCTACGCCCCCCACCTGAGCGCCGATAGTGAGGGCCCCGCTCAGCACCTGGATCACGATCCAGAATCCCAGCACGACGAGGGCCGGGATCTCGACGAGCCGAATAAACCAGCCAAAGATGACGAGGGTCATGACCCCGGCATGCGGGAAGAGCACGAGGTAGGCGCCCAGCACGCCGGAGATTGCGCCGCTGGCCCCGACCATCGGGATCTTCGAATCGGGGCTCACTAAGGTCTGGGTCAGGGCCGCGGCCAATCCTGAGAGGAGATAGAAGATCAAAAAGCGGATGCGTCCCATTCGGTCTTCCACGTTGTCGCCGAAGATCCACAGGTAGAGCATGTTGCCCGCGATATGGAAGAGGCCGCCGTGGACGAACATCGAGGTGAGGATCGTCGCGTACAGCGGCACCGGGTGCGGGACGAGCAGGTCGCCGCTCATGATCTCGACCGGGATAAGGCCATAGTAGTAGACGAATCGCATCTGCGCCTGTGGCGGCAGCATCATCTGTTTCAGGAAGACGAGCACGTTGATCGCGATGAGACCGATGGTCACGATCGGCGCGCGATGTGACGGGATGTTGTCTTTGAGCGGGATCATTCGAGTTCGGAACTATCTGCCGTTCTGGGGGCTTCCCTTTCCGGTCAATGGGACGAACAGGACCGGCGCGACCGACCGGGTCTGCAGCTTCCCGTCGCGCTTCTCACCGAGGATCAAGTCCTGCGTGGCCCTCGATCCACCGATCGGGATCGCCATCCGCCCCCCCTCGCGAAGCTGCTCGATCAACGGAGGGGGGACCTTCGGGGCTCCGGCGGTCACCATGATGGCGTCGAAGGGCGCGGCTTCTCGCCATCCTTCATAGCCGTCGCCGTGTCGCACCCGAACGTTCCGATAACCGAGCGTCTCCAGTCGCGTGCGGGCGGCCTCCGCCAGCGACCCGATGATCTCCACACTGAACACCTCGGCCGCCAGCTCGGCCAGCACGGCAGCCTGATAGCCGGAGCCCGTCCCCACCTCGAGGACCCGGTCCCTCGGCTGAACCTGAAGGAGCTGCGTCATGAGGGCGACGATGTACGGTTGGGAGATCGTCTGGCCCGAGCCGATCGGGAGCGGGCGATCGTCGTAGGCCATTCGTTCGAGGGAAGGCTCAACGAAGAGGTGACGCGGGATCCGACCCATAGCCTGAAGGACTCGCTCGTCCGTGATGTCCCGGCCCCTGAGCTGTTGGTCTACCATCCGGCGCCGCGCAACCTCTGCGCTCTCTTCCTGACCGGCCATGCATCCCCCGGACACGATCGGACTCATGAGGACCGCGAGCGCAGCGAAGAGCGACCGCGAGGCGACCCGTCCTCCAACACGCAAGTGCGTCACCCACGTGAAAGAAATATAAATCATTAATATCAATAATTTATAAAACTTAATTCAAGTAATCTTTGAGGTGTCTTGACTTGGCGACCAGGCGGAGTTTCTGTTTGGCGCGCTCCTCGATCTGCCGCACGCGCTCACGCGAGATTTTGAGCTTCCTGCCGACCGCTTCCAGGGTCATGAAGTCTTTCCCTCCAAGCCCATAGCGCAACTCAACAACCTCTCGCTCCCTTGGGGTCAGAACGCTCAGCATCCGCTCGACCTCTTCTCGAAACGAGCGCTGGATCAGTTCATGGTCTGCCTGCGGGATCTGCATTGATTCGTACAGCTCTTTTCCAAACCGTTGGTCAAGCGCGACATCATCACCGAAGAAGACCGGGCGGCGGGCGCTCGCGTCGAGGTCCGCCTCCCCCGTGATCGCAGGCTCGGCTGCCGCGTCGCCTCTCCGAGACGTCAGACGCGCCTTGCGGAGCGGCAACCTCACCGCTCCCGCGCCGGCCGCCAACGCCTGAACGATCGCCTGGCGGATCCACCAGACCGCGTAGGTGATGAACTTGACGTTATGTTCGGGAGAGTAGCGGCGTGCCGCTTCAAGCAGGCCGACGTTGCCCTCATTGATCAGATCGAGCAGGGAGAGGCCGCATCCGCGATAGCGGAGCGCCACCTTGACCACAAATCGAAGGTTCGCCTCCACCAGCCGCTTGAGCGCTCTCTCGTCTCCCTTCTGAATTGCCTTCCCCAGCTCAAGCTCCTGCAGCTTGGTGAGCAGAGGAATTTTGGAGATGCGCCTTAGATAGAGGCTCAGTGTCTCGTCCGAGACCTTCTCGTAGACATTCGGACGCGATCGTTTCTGCACCTTTGTTCTCCCGGCTGATCGACCTGACGGAGGGACTGGACTGATGCGCGTCGTCTGCGCGCGGGGCACGCTCGTGGCGGTCTCTCAGCCTACCACACGGTTCGGAGGATTGTCAAAACGGGCTTATTCTTCATGCCATCGTCCTGCTGACCGTCAGGCTGGAGCCGGGCCCCAGGCCGAGGACTCGTGAGGCGTGACCTTCCCTCACGAAAATCTCCAGGTAATCCGCGCTCCCGACGACGGCACCCGGTTCGCCCGGCCGCACCTGACCGTAGTAGCCCACGAGCGGAAACGTTCGATTCGCCGCCTCCACCAGTAGAGCGGTCAGGGGACTCCCGGCGGCCAGCGTTTCCAGATCAGCTCTGGCGATGTTCGTCACGAGACTGCCGAATCGATCGACATGCAGAACCTCCCCCCGGATCGAGAACGCACTCAACCGGGACGGGCGGGGCAGGCTCAAGCGGACGTAGTCGCCGATCGGCTCGCCGAACGTCGCGGGATCGGCGCCGAGAGAGAGTTGCGCCGCCACCGGCGCGAATATGTCCCGTCCGTGAAAGGTCGCACTCACGGGATGCAGGAAGTGCTGGGCAGCCGTAATGGCTCGAATGCTGAGCGGCCCACCTTTGTCCTCGAGCGGCGCAAACAGCCCGTTGTCGGGGCCGACAAAGAGATGCCCATCACACTGTGCCAGGATGGGCCGTCTCGGCCCCCCGACGCCAGGATCGACCACAGCGATATGAATCGTTCCTTTGGGAAAATAGCGATACGACGTGACCAGGAGGAATCCCGCCTGAAGGGGGTCATACGGTGCCGCGCCATGACACAGGTCGATCAGGACCGCGTCGGGGTTGATCCCGAGGATCACCCCTTTCATCATGCCGACGAACGGATCGCTCCAACCGAAGTCGGTCAGCAGCGTGATCACCCGGCGCGCGTCGTCGCCCATCCGATCCTCAGACCTTCATGAGCAGACCCGTTGCCTCGGCGACGACCGCCCCATTCTCCTGCTCGGCCCAGGCTTTCACGTCGAGAGTCTTGGCCCCCTGCTTCAGGATCTGCCCTCGAAAGATCAGCCGCTCGCCGACGGCGACCGGCTTTCGAAGCCTGATCTCCAGCTTGACGGTCACGGCCATGATCTTCCGGAGGTACGCCACGTTCACCATCACCTCGTCGAGGATCGTGGCGATGATCCCTCCGTGAAGGATATCCTTCCAGCCCTGAAAGCGCTTCTGCGGCGTGAATTCGGTCCGGATGCCGTCCTCCCCCACCAGCTCGAAGTCGAGCTGAAGGCCGTCCTGATTCCGCTTGCCGCAGACAAAACACATCTCGTCGTTCTCAAGATCCATAGGGCATTTCCCGCGCTTTTCCGTTGACTTTTTGCGGTGGACCCTTTACAAGTAAGAGCGCACACGCCCCGCTACGGGCCACGCCGAAGTGGCGGAATTGGTAGACGCGCTGCGTTCAGGGCGCAGTGAGCGTACGCTCATCGGGGTTCGAGTCCCCGCTTCGGCACCACATGATACCATGGACTTGGCGTCCATTTCCTCAGAATTCCCCCCACCTCGTTTACTGTATGGTATGCTCGCAGGCATTCTCGTCCCTGCTTGACTTGACGTAATCGCCTCAGCTCTAGCGGTCATTTGTCGCGATTGTCCCCTTGACAAGAATACGCCAATGGCGTATAGTTTTTTCGTGAAAGTGCGCGGGCGTCTACACGGTCATGGTCATCATCGAGACCTCGATTTTCACCCGCCAAGTCCAGCAACTACTCACCAACGAGGAGTATCGGGACCTTCAGGCCTTTCTTGGTCAATCGTCCCGATGCTGGGCCGGTGATCGTCGGCAGCGGCGGTCTACGCAAGGTGCGTTGGGGGCTGCGTAGCAAGGGCAAACGTGGCGGCGTACGGGTGATCTACTACTGGGCGGGGGTGCAAGAGCAATTGCTCATGCTGTTCATCTACCCGAAGAGTGAGAAGGATGACCTGACGCCTGCCCAACTCGACACGTTAAGAAACATCGTGAAGAAGGAGTATCCATGAAGGACAAACTGTTCAATGAACTGGTGGCAAGTGTCCGTGAGGGTGGCGCAATCCTGCGCGGTGAGGTGACGCCATCGCGCCGCTTTATCGTGAATGGGCCGAATGTGAAGCGGATTCGTGCGAACTATAAACTATCCCAAGACAAGTTCGCTGCGTTGCTGGGAATCAGTGTGGCTACTTTGCGGAACTGGGAGCAAGGGCGTAGGATACCGCATGGCCCGGGGCGGATATTGTTGCAAGTCGCGGCCAAGCATCCCAACGCGGTCTTGGACGTAGTTCGTTCGACCAGACTGAAAGGGCGGAGTGTGGCGTAGACTAACGTCAGTTACCCAGGTGCCTCAGATTCAGTCGTTCTTCAGAGCCCCGTTGGGCGTTCCCAAGTAGATCGCCGTTCCTCGGCACTCTCCTACTCCCAACCTTCGGCTTCCCTTTCTCATCCAATCAAGTAGAGTGTGTGTGCGCCAGCGCTGGTGCGCTCCCCCCGCTGTCCGCTCCGCACGCGGCGAACGCGATTCCTAGTCCCGGATTTTGTAACCGACCTATGGACCTGCTAAAGGAAACGTGAAAGGATTAAAACCGAACCCGTGAGGTGTGCTTAAGTAAAGATCTCCAGGCACCCAGGTGGGGACGAACCTGACCCCCTACGCTGCCGGAGCCAACTCCTCCTAGCGTGTGGTGAGGCCATCCTCGAATGGCTGGAGCAGCGACCGCCCGCACTAACGGCCCTTCCGAAACTCCCTGATGAGGCGCTCCGCGTTAGTTTCTTTGAGTCCGAGCATGGTCGCCTTCCGGGCGCCGTACCGGCGAAGCTCAGCCCACCGCCGTTCTTGGAGATACCACCGCAGCGCCTCACGGAAGAGTTCACTCTTGGTCCTCCCCTCCTTCTTCGCTACCCGCTCAGCCTCCCGAAGCAGGGTTGGCGGAAGCGAGAGAGAAAGAATCTTGCTGGCCCTCATGCCGACCCCCCTCATGATACTTTATCTCCGCAGGAGCCCTACTTGAAGGACTGTCTCAACACGCGGTCAGCGATCCTCGGCGACATCTTGAGCATCGAAATTATCGGATATCCCAAGAATCTCAGGGCGACCGGTACGTCTTCTCGGACCTGAGGAGGATAGCTGAGATCTCCACGCGCCGCTCATGAAGCACGGGAACAAAAATGAGGCGGTATCTGCCTACCCGCTTGCGGTATCGCCCGCTCCAGGTCTTCCCTCTTAGGGGCTCGACATCCCCTTGGAATGGGTCCGCCTCCATGCGATCGATCGCGCGGGCGATCATCTCCTGCTGATCTCGCGGTAGCCTGCTCAGGTGGCGCGCGGCTTCAGTCGAAAGGCGGACGGTCCAGGCCACGGGGTCAGAGCTTCAGCTTTTTCTTCAGATCGGTCCAGGCGCCTGCCCGCCCGCGCTTAAGCTGAGCCTCCCCTTTGCGCACCTGCACCTCCTCCTCTGGGGTGAGGATGTCATCAGGGTCCACCAACCTCTTCGGTCTGATGATAACCGCTCCCTGGGTGCTCATCACCTCCACAAAGTCCCCCTCATGCAGCCCCAGCTCCTCGCAGACCTTCTTGGGGATGACGACCTGACGACGTTGCCCGAGGCGACTGATCGGCATGACTCTCCTCCCGGTGGCAGATCAACAGCTTCTGCTGATCATATGATCAGATTAGCAGATAGCGGGGAGATGTCAAGCACGAGAAGCGCTGAGATGACAAGTCGAAGCTTTTTCACTGTTCTTGACAATCTATGACGCATTGCGTTATAATAGGTCCAACTGACTATGTGTGGAGGGTTGCCCATGTTGACCAAGGATCTTCAGACGGCTGACGGCTCGATCCGGCTCGTGAACCATCCGACCCCCGAGGTGATCGCTTCCATGGCGATCGAGGATGGCCTCGGCTCCCCCTTTCACCTCCAGCCTGGGGTGCTCAAGGGGATGCTCGAGCGGAGCTCAGCCATCGAAAATGCTGAGGTCGTCGTGGCCGGCACTCCTGAGGGGAAGCTCGTCGGCTATCTCGTCATGCAGCCCCCCGATCCGATCGAGCGGTGGGGTCGAGACCCCGCACTCCCCCTCTACGAGGTCGGTGCGTTAGAGGTCGCGCGCAGCTTCCGCCGGATCGGCCTCGCCAAGGGGATGCTGGGGCTCCCCCTCTCTGAGGGGAGCTGGGAGGAGCGAATCGTCCTCGCCCCCCTGTACGCGGAGCAGTGGGACCTCGAGGGGAGCGGACTTGATAGGCCGGCCTATCGGGGCATGCTCCTTCGTCTCTCGCAACCGTTCGGCTTCGCCGAGTTTCCCACTGACGAGCCAGAGATCACGGCCGATCCTGCGAACCGCCTCCTGGTGCGAGTCGGTCGGCACGTCGCCCCCGACGTGTATGCCCGCTTCCGCACTCTCCTCGAAGACCGGAAGACGCTGTCGATCCGACAGATCAACCTCCTCCCGAAGGAGGAACGCGAGGCGATCTACGGGAGGTTGATCCCGAAGGCGCTGTTCGAGACCTTCGGCATCGACTCGAAGACCCTGACGGACCGATTCGGTGGGCGGCTCGTCACCTTCCTCTGCCCCCCGGATCAGGACCTCGTTCGGATCGAAGTGCGCCTCAACCCCGAGGATCGGGACTACGTCTATTTGCTGAAGCTCGACCAGACCTTCGACGGCGAGCTGGAGCTGGGCTTCATCGTCACCAACGACCCGCGCGCCGATCGGTTCCAGATCGACCGGGACGAGAACGGGCAAGAGACCCGCCTGGGGACCGCTGGGCGGAACCTCGAGGAAGAGGAGCGGGCGATGAAGGCGGGCCTTGCCCCCGGCCAAGTCCGCTGGAGCCTCCGACTTCTGGGAAGAGTGCTCCGCCTGGTCGAGGAGTTCACTGCGTTTCTGGGAAGGGACCGCTTCGTCCTTGAGGCGAAGTTTTACCACATGGCCATCCTGTGCGAGAGGTACGGCTTTGGCTATCTCATCGGCGGGCAGGAGATGGCGTCGATCCATCAGGGTTTCGCCCCTGGAAGGCCGCTCTCCCGGCGCCTCGATGGTTCCACTCCGTTCCGCCGGCCCGGGATGGAGCAGACGGTGAGGGGCCGGAGCTGGGCGATTCACGATGGGATTCTCGGAGAGCCCTGGAAGGCCCCGCGGATGTACAAGTTGGTCGGGAAGCGGCTTCAGGTCTACACCTTCCCCGGGGCCGTCTATTGATCAGGCAACGAGGCCCAGCAAAGGTGTATCAAATGGTGCAGGCGAAGGAAATCTGCGGAAAAGCGTACTGGAGGCCGTGACGCGAATTCCGCTTTGTCTGTTCCGCCTCGGGAGGAAGATGCGATGCCCGAAATCCGCTTCTGCGCCCGAAGCAACGTGCCGGCCGACGTCGAGGTGATCCCGATGAAGGAGATCAACGACGCCTACGAGCGCACGATCAAGGGCGACGTCCGCTACCGCTTCGCCATCGACCTCACGACGCTGTAAGAAGCAGAACCGCAGCACACCTCCCCAACGCCCCTTTGAGAAAAGGTGTTGGGGAGGGTACAAATCAAGGCGAGGCCCCCCGGTCGATCATTGAGGGGAAACTATCTGATAACAGGAGTGAGACGGAAGACCCGGGCCAGCTCGCTTGCGGTCGTGAGATCGCCCCGCCGCAGCGCCTCCCGCACCTCATCCAACTTCTGGGCATCCTCGAGCGACAAATAGGGTGCCCACCCCTCCGCCGACTCGATTAGCTGCACCTCGACTTCAGCGACGAATTCCCCTTCATGCACAAACTTGGTCTGGCGTTTACGGGTCATGAACGTCTCCTCAGGAAATCACTGGTCCACTCAGCCGGATCCGGGCGGTACGCGGTGACCACGACAGCAGGAGTGGATGCCTGCCGTGGAATCCCCCAGACAACATGAATGGGCTTCCTTCGCTGGTCCCGCTCCAATACCAGCACACACGGCCCTTTGGGATAGTCCGGATACTCCTCCACCACCACCCCGTCCTGCACACCGGCTAGGACATCTATGACCAGGATGTCATCAGCGGCCAGCTCATCGTAGCCATGTGCTGAAATCTTAACCTCCCGACGGGTCACCAACTCCCGAATCTCTTGGAAGATCCGGCTCATGAGACAGTATACTCGTCCGAAGCGATGCTCAGCAACGAGATTCCTCAGGGCACCTTGTTGGCAAAGTTACACGCTCCTCTCGGTAAATTCGCACTCTCACCCCTCTCCCACCGGCTCAGGTTTTTTCAAATCCCTCCCTTGTTTTCAATGCCTTAGCGTCGCACACAGACAGATTGGCACGCCGCCTGCTCCTATCCAGAGAGACCGCAGACGTGTGAGGGAGACCAGAAGCGTCTTGTGGTTCTCCGGCTCCTTGTCAAGACATGAGGAGCAGAAGTGCAACGCCACAGGAGGTGAGAGAAGATGACACGCACCGCAAGGATCGTAGCAGCGTTGATGGCCGCGCTCGTGCTGACCTTCGGAGGTCCCGCGCTCGCAACTACGCTTGATTGGGCGCTGGCGACGGAGGAAGAGCATTTCGTGCTGAAGCAGGAGGTTCCCTCCTTGGGGCAGGAGGTCGCGATGCTGGACGCCCAGCTTCACGGGCTTACCGCTCGAGACGACTACGCGACCGAATCACTCGAGGTGCCGTTTAACCCGCACTGCGTCGGGCTCTCCGACGCGCTGATGGTGGACGGCGGGGCCAGGGCCCTCTGCATGTAGGGGTCCGTAAGCGTCATGCTGGGGTACCGAGGGCCGGACCCCCCTCCGGTCCTCGGCCCAGCATGATCCTCTGCTGGCACGACTCCTCGTCGCGATGTTTGAACAGGTCGTTCTCCTACCCTACTGCGCGTCACCTCCGTCAAAGGCCCACCAAAACCCATTCCTAACTCGGTATCCAAATCCTTTCTGATCGCCTTCAGGGCACGGCGAGCGTGCGTCGAACGACGCCCTTGACGCGGAGGTCTTGGACCATCCTGCCCTCTTGAGAAGTACACAGGACAAGAAGTCAGCAAATCTGCTAAGCTGTGAGTGCTCTGAAAGGAGGTGCCCGTATGTCCAAGACGCCCGGCATGTTGACCATGGATGAGCTTGCGCCCCTTATCAAAGCGGGCGACATCGAGACGGTGCTGATGGTGTTCCCCGATCTCTACGGCCGTTTCATGGGAAAGCGCCTGGATGCGGACTTTTTCCTCGAGAACGCTGGGAAGCACGGGACGCACGCGTGCGATTATCTCCTCACCGTGGACATGGAGATGGAGCCTGTGGCCGGGTACCGATTCGCCAACTGGGAAAAGGGGTACGGTGATTTCCATCTCGTCCCCGATCTGGCTACGCTGCGGATCGCCAGTTGGTTGGAGAAGACGGCCCTGCTGATCTGCGACGTAGAGGATGAGAAGGGTCATCACCTCGTCGCGCAGGCACCACGGTCGATCCTGAAACAGCAAATAGCGAAGGCCTCTGCCATGGGCTACACGGTCATGGCGGGATCGGAATTGGAATACTACATCTTTCAGGACTCCTACCGGGACGCCGCCGCCAAACGTTATCAGGGACTTCAGCCGGCAGGATGGTACATCGAAGACTATCATGCCCTACAGGGCACTCGAGAGGAGCGCTTTCATGGGATGGTGCGCCGTCACCTGAAGCGTTCCGGCGTTCCCGTGGAACACTCCAAAGGCGAGTGGGGCATGGGTCAGCATGAGCTGAACGTGCGCTATGCCGATGTGCTCACCATGGCCGACCGCCATGCCATTTACAAACAATGTCTCAAAGAAATCGCGGACGACATGGGGATCAGCGTGACGTTCATGGCCAAATATGCGGCCGATCGGGCCGGCTCCAGCGGCCATCTTCATGTCAGCCTATGGCGTGACGGCCGGAATGCGTTTCCCGGGGACCTGCAACTTGGACCGGTCAAGTGTTCGGACGTCTTTCGCTGGTTTCTCGGGGGGTGGATCGCCCACGTGCCGGACTTCATGGTGTTCTACGCGCCGACCGTGAACTCCTACAAGCGCTACCAGGCCGGGTCATGGGCCCCCACCCGGCTCGCGTGGAGCTACGACAATCGCACCGCGGGCTTTCGGGTTGTGGGCCAGGGAGACACCCTGCGAATCGAGTGTCGAATCCCCGGCGCCGACTGCAACCCGTATCTGGCTTACGCCGCAGTTCTAGCGTCGGGGTTCGATGGCATCGTCGAGAAAATCGAGCCCCCTCCCCTCTTCCAGGGGGACGCGTATGTCGCCCAGCAAGTGCCCCAGGTGCCACGAACCCTCCATGAGGCGATCGATCTCTTCGAGAAGAGTCAGTTTGCGAAGCACGCGCTGGGAGACGAGGTGGTGGAGCATTACCTTCACTTCTACCGCACGGAACAGGCGGCGTACGATAGAGCGGTGACCGATTGGGAGCGCCAACGGTACTTCGAGCGCATCTGACGGCTGGTACCGATGAGGTAAGCACTGAAGGGGACATCGACATGAAATTAAAAGACCGGGTAGCGCTCATTACGGGGGCGGGCAGCGGCATCGGTCGCGCATCAGCACTGCTCTTTGCTCAGGAGGGCGCCAGTATTGTGGTGGCTGATGTCAACGATGCCGCTGGTCAAGAAACGGTGAGGATGGTGGAGGCAGAGGGAGGGAGCGCCATTTGCGTCCGCGCAGACGTGTCGAAAGGCGCCGAGTGCAAGCAGATGGTGGCGGTGGCGGAAAGGACGTACGGCAAGCTGAACGTTCTCTTCAACAACGCCGGCATCTTGCATAGTCACGACGATGACGCCGTCAACACCGAAGAAGAGGTGTGGGAACTGACCATGGCGGTGAACCTGAAAGGCGTCTTTCTTGGGTGTAAGTACGGCATTCCGGCACTGCGCCGGGCAGGAGGTGGCTCTATCATCAACACCGCTTCCTTCGTCGCGCTGATGGGGGCTGCCACGCCCCAGGTCGCCTACACGGCGAGCAAGGGGGGCGTTGTGGCCTTGAGCCGCGAACTGGCCATCGTGCACGCGCGAGAAAACATCCGAGTGAATACGCTCTGTCCCGGCCCTCTTCGCACCGAATTGCTGATGAAGATTCTCGACACAGATGAGAAGCGGCGCCGTCGCCTGGTGCATATCCCGATGGGGCGCTTTGGGGAAGCCCAGGAGATGGCGAAGGCCGCGCTCTACCTCGCCTCCGACGACTCGTCATACGTCACCGGCGCTGCATTCGTGGTGGATGGCGGCATCACAGGCGCCTACGTCACCCCGGAGTAGGTGGATATCTTGCAACGGGCAGGGGACGCCATGTCGCTCAAGGTCGTCAATCCCTATAACCAAGAGATTGTCTGTGAGCTTTCGTACGACGAGGGTGCGCAGCTCGACGACAAGATTGACGCCGCCCGGCATGCCTACGAAAGGTGGCGCCGGCTTTCCGTTGCGGATCGCTCCCGCCGGGTGGCGGAAGGCCTCGAACGCTTCCGGAACAACGCCGAAGCGATCGCTCGAGACATCACCCTGCAGATGGGGAAACCGTTGCGCCAGTCACGCCGCGAAGTTCACACATTCTTTGGGCGGGCCGAATACATGCGGTCCATCGCCGAAGAATCGCTGGCGCCGGACATTCTTCCCGCGAAGGAGGGTTTTCACCGCCGCATCGAGCATACGCCGCTCGGCGTGGTCCTGTGCATCGCCGCCTGGAACTATCCTCTGCTCATCCCTGTCAACGTCGTGGTGCCCGCCCTCCTGGCGGGAAACACGGTCCTTCTGAAGCATAGCGCCAAGACCCCCTTGTGCGGTCAGCACTTTGAAGAGGCGTTCGGGAATTTGGAACCGGCCGGCTTGGTCAAGAACTTGGTGCTCTCCCATGAGCAGACCGCCACTCTCATCGGCAATCCCCGCATCAATCACGTCAACTTCACCGGCTCGGTCTCCGGCGGGCACCAGATCTACCGTGTGGCCGCGCAGCGGTTTCTCGACGTCGGGCTGGAGCTCGGTGGGAAAGACCCCGCGTACGTCGCTGAGGATGCCGATCTCGATTTCACGGTTGAAAACCTGATCGACGGCGCCTGCTACAACGCAGGGCAGTCGTGCTGCGCGGTGGAACGTGTGTACGTCCACCGGGGGCTCTATCATGACTTCCTCGCTCGAGCGAAGACCGTCATGGAACGGTACCGGCTCGGTGATCCTCTCGACGAAGACACCACGCTTGGGCCGCTCGCAAGCCGTCCCGCCCTCGACCTGCTGGAGCGTCGGGTCGAGGAGGCAGTCCAACGGGGCGCCCGACTCCTCCTCGGCGGGAAACGGCTTGAGGGGACGAACGGCAACTTCTTTCCGCCGACCCTTCTGGCCGACGTTCCCAACGATGCCGTGGTGATGCAGGAAGAGACGTTCGGCCCCATCGTCCCCGTCATGGCGGTGGCCGATGACGACGAAGCGCTCACCCGGATGGGCGACACCCGATACGGGCTCACGGCGTCTGTGTGGACGCGCAGCCGCGAGCGCGCAGAGCGCTTCGCACACGCGCTAGAGGCGGGCACCGTCTACCAGAATCGCTGCGACTATCTCGATCCCGCGCTTCCCTGGACAGGCACACGCGACAGCGGAAAGGGGACGACCCTCTCGCGCTACGGTTTCTACCACCTCACGCGCAGGAAAAGCATTCATTTCCGTACCGGGGTCTGAGAGACCGGTATTCAGAATGGGGGGGCGATCGAGTGAGGATTGCGAACGCTCACGCAGGAGTCAACTATTATCCAATCTGCGGGGGTGGCCTTACGGCCTGGTCGGCTCTTTCGGGCGCTCGATCAGTGCGGGGGAGACGCGAGTTTGCCCCTGTTCGAAGGGAAACGGGGGGGTCAGGATCGGTTTGTAGTGGTCTGGAAGCTCGATCGGAAAGGTCAGCAGCTCATATGCGCCGACCGCGGTCCGCATCAGGCCAAGGCCGAAGCCGGCGAGGAAGCCGGCGGGGATGCCTACGAGCGGACCCTGCTTCTTCGCCTCGTAGTAGATCGTCTTCGGCCACTCGACGACCAGCCCGAGCGAGAGGTTCGCCGCGCCCCTCAGAGCCTTCTGGCCGGGCGTAGACGTGGCCAGCTCCTCCCCCGTGACGTCGGCAGCGATGGCCAACGAGATCCCCACAACGAGCAACACGACGCCGCTCGCCGCAGTCCGCCCGCCCCTCCGGATGGATTCCCAACGGGCCACGGGGTTCACGCCTTGGGACCCTGGCCGGGTCCCCCAGGATCGACCAGAATGGTACGTCACGGGGCGCTGGGTGACGCTCACATTCGGGGTTTCGTCTCTTTGGTGAACTGCTTGACCTCTTCCGGCGTGACGGCGAACTTCCCTCCGCAGGTATAGTTGGTCCCTGCGACCAGCTCCTGTCGTACCAGCTCGCTGGTCCCCATCGTGAGCCCATAGGCCACTCCGCCGACAGCCACCGTCGCGACACACGCAACGAGCCTCACGGGGAACGCCAACGCCGTGGCAATGACGCTGATCGCGCCAGCCGTAAGATCCACCGCGCGGTTCGGCGGTTCCGCCCAGGCAGTGGACACCGACACCACCCCCATCTGCGCGAGCAGCCAGAGAATCATCGTGACTGTCAGGACTCGACTGCGTCTCATCCCGTTTCCCTCCCTACCCGTATTCGGACGGATCGCGTTCTCGCGACGGCTGTCATCCGTTCTCTGCATATCCAGGTTGGCCCAGCCGGGCTCATACGATCCAGATGCTGCCGCTATCGTACAGGAGTTGCCCCGTTGTGACAACGCCTAACCGCGGGGAGCGTTCAGACTCCGAATCGACGCTCCCGCTGCTGATAACTGCGAATGGCCCGATAGAAGTCGATCTTCCTGAACACCGGCCAGTACGCGTCGCAGAAGTAATACTCGCTGTAGGCGCTCTGCCAGAGCAGGAAACCGCTCAGTCGAATCTCACCGCTCGTCCGGATGATCAGTTCCGGATCGGGGAGATCGTAGGTGTAGAGGTATTTGCCGATCTCGTCAACGGAGATCTCATCGATGATTCGATCCAACGTCAACCCTCTGTCCGACTTATCTCGGAGCATGGCGGCCACCGCGTCCGCGATCTCCTGTCTCCCGCCGTACCCCACCGCGACGTTCAAGGAGAAGGCATCGTAGTCGCGGGTCGCGTCTTCCGCCTCCCGAATCGCCTTCACCGTGGACGCGGGGAGAAGTTCCATGTTGCCGATCGCCCGAATCCGCATCCGCTTCGAGTGGACCTTGGGGTCCTGGGCGATCTCGTACATTTTCTTCTCGATCAGCTCCAACAGGCCGTCCACCTCCTGCTGGGTTCGAGAGACATTCTCGGTCGAGAAGATCCAGACGGTCACCATCCTGATCTCAAGCTCTTCACACCAGCCCAGAACCTCCTCTAGCTTCTCGGCGCCTCGCTGGTGGCCCTCAAGGATGTTCAAGTAGCCGCGCTCTCTGGCGTATCGGCGATTGCCATCGAGGATCAGGCCGATGTGCCGGGGCAGTGTGCCCGCCCGCACCTCCTGAAGCAGCCGGCTTTGGTAGAGGCGGTAGAGAAGATTCTTGAGCACTCTTCGTCCTCCCAGTGAGGGGGGAACTTCAGGCCCGGGACGCTGTGATCGCAGCAGGATGGTCCCAGGAATTCACGCACGCCGTGTAGGCACGTGCCCACTCGGCGTAGCCCCACGGAGGCCGGTCACTCGTGCAGCGGACGCGACCGGCCGGTCACGCCTGTCCCCTATCGCGCCAGTCGAAGCAGGGCCGCAGCGATCGAGAACAGCAGACACGTGCGGGTGAAGTCAAGGAGCGCCCTCGGCGTGATGCCCAACACCGGACGCTCGGCTAGCCTTCCGAGAACCCCGCACACCAACGTGATGAAAGACAGCAGGAAAAACCCTTTGCTAAACAGGATCAGCATAGTCCTCGGACCTCCTTCTAGTCGGTTGCGGGTGTTCAGCGGCCCGACAGAAGATATCCAGTCTCGCTCTCGCTGTCAAGCACCACTGTTAGCCCGTCGCCGGGCGTGCTTCGGTCCCCGTCAACACTACAGCGTCGCTCGATAGCACAGGTGGACCCACGCGACAGGCTGGTGATCAGGGCGCAGGGATGCTGAACGGGGAGGGGGTGATCAGACAGAGGAGGAGCAGGAGCGAAAGGTATCCCCCCACTCTCCTCCTCCGATCGAGCGGGATGGAATCGTCAAGCGGCGGCGGGTGCTTGAGCCCAAGGATCAGGGCCAGGGCTGCCCAGAATAGCCAACCGGGCCAGAAGGCGATCCCCATGGCGACCAGGATGCAGAGCGTTGCGATCGCCACTTTCCGGTGATGCCTCCCGACCAGGGCATACGACACATGGCCGCCGTCGAGCTGCCCGATGGGGAGGAGGTTGAGGGCCGTCACGAACAGGCCGATCCAGCCGGCGAACGCGACCGGATGCAGCAAGACATCGGCGCCCTTGGGGATCGGCCCCAGCGTGACCCATTGGAGGAGGGAGAACAGGAGCGGCTCCCCCAGGACGATCCCGACCTGCCCGGATCGGGTCTCCGGGAGCAACTGAGACCAGGACAGCCCCACGACGATGGCCGGCAAGGCAAGGCAGAGCCCGGCAAGCGGCCCGGCGATCCCGACATCGAACAGCGCCTTTCGATCAGTCACGGGAGACTTCATCTTGATGAAGGCACCGAAAGTTCCCAGCCCGATGGGGGCCGGGATGAAATAGGGAAGCGTCACCCTGATGCGATACCGGCGGGCGGTGAAGTAGTGTCCCAGCTCGTGCACGCCGAGGATGGACAACAGCGTCAGCGCGAACGGAAGCCCCAACACGAGGCTCGATGGATCCGCGAAGGGATCGGCGCCGCGATGCGTGGCGCCCACGAACACGGTGGTTGCAAGCGTGGCGAGAAGGAGCAGAGCATGCACCCACGGCATCGACGCGCGGCCCGGAGGAGCCGCGACCCGCATGAGCGCAAGCTCGTCGTCGCTCCGCATGAGGGGGTAATAGCCGTGCGGCGCCAGGCGGCCGGTCAGCACGCTCTGCGCCGTGTTGCGATCGACGAGCAGCCTCCCCCTGCAACGAATATTGCCATCGACCTGTTGATACTCGGAGATGGCGAAGATGCCGTCCATCGCCCTCCCCAGGGCATACATCGGACTATCGACCGGCTCGTGCTGATTCGTCATAAGGCGTGTTTCGCGCGTGTCGGGCGCGGTCAGGGCTGCCGCGCGTCCTGTCGAGGAACGTCCAGAGGGATGCCTGGCGACCGGCTCATCGAACCCGGCCCGGCACCCGGTTGGCATAGTAGTAGAAGGCCGCCCGGATGTTGAGCCGCTCGAACTGCATCCGGTCCGGAAACGGGGCAAAGGGGGCCGCCTCCCGGATCGCCCGGATCGCCTCATTGTCGAGCGGAGCGATCCCCGAGGTCTGGGCGAGTTGCAGATTCTTCAGGCGGCCGTCGCGCGTGATGGTGAAGGTCACGAGCAGATCTCCGGTCAGGCCACGCGCATCGGGCGGGTAGTCCCACACGTTCTCGATGCGACGCTTGACCCCCAAGAGGTAGGATGCGTACCGGGAATCGTGGCTGTCCAGCGAGACGGTTCGCTCGCCCGGTGATCCGGCGTCACCCTCCTCTCCCATGTCGGTCGGCGCGGACGCATACTCCCGTGGATCGAGGTTTTTCCAGAGCATGGCTACCTGGCCCCTCAGATCGTACGGTTGGCCCTGCCGCTCGGCGCCATTCCCTTGAAGCCGCCCCCCTTGAGGCACTCCTCGGCCGGACCCCTCCGCGCCGAGCCCATCCCGGACGCCCTGCGACCGCGCAGCCTCAAGCTGACGCGATCCGCCGGCCGAAGGGGCGCGGGCGCTGCGCGGAGCGGGAGCCGGTATCGTCTCCGCGCCAGGCGCCGACGCAGGACGGGGCGCGACCAGCTCCGCATCGGCCGCGAGCGGGAGAGGAGCGGGGGGCACCGCTGGTGAGGGGGTCGCGACGGCAGCCGGGGGTGCCGGGATGGCGCGCGTCGGCGAGCGAGCGGCGAGCGCAGACGGCGAAGGCGGCGCCGGCGGGATCGCCGGGTCCGAGACCGTACGAGGCGAGCGAGTCCCGGGACCGCCCTCTGGTGAACCGAGCGGCGATGGGGCGGCCAGTGGCGCCGGCGGCGACCCCAGTCCGGGAACCCCTCTGCTCTCCACGGTCCTGGGCGGGCCCACCCTCTCTGCAGGGCGCTGGGCACCGCTGGTCACTGCGCCGACATTCGGGCTGTCGGGAGGCGGCCGAGTCTGGTTCGATTCCCGTTGATCGATGATCCGAACCAGAAGAGGCCGGTCGGCGCGAAACGGGACAGGGAGCTTCGCCACGCTCATGAGGCCGACGAGCATGAAGTGGGCCACGACCGACAGGCCGAGGAACTTCTGAATCTGCGCGCGTTCGGCAAGCATCACTCGAGACGTGTCACCTCCGTCGTCACGGCAGGCACGACGCCGATCTCCTAGCCGGGACTGTCACGACATCGGGCTAGCATAGTCCGGCGGCTGCGATCTTGTCAAGGCAGGATCGGGGCGGTACAGGCCCCGGGGCAGGGTAGGAATGACCTTATGAATTCTCAGGCAGGACGGTCACCCACGGGATATCGTGAGTGGGGTGCCGGCCGACCAGCGCGGCGATGCCGAAGAATTCCTCCAGAAGCTGTGGCTGGATCACCTTCTCAGGCGGGCCATCCGCGAGAATCCGTCCGGACGACAGGAGGATCAGACGATCGAAGTAGATCGCGCACAGGTTCAAGTCGTGCATGGCAGAGATCACCGTCATGCCCTGCTCTCGCTTCAATCGCCGGATCAACGAGAGGACCCGAAGCTGATGATTCAGGTCGAGGTGGCGCGTCGGCTCGTCGAGCAGGAGCAGCCGAGGCTCCTGGGCCAACGCCATCGCCACGATGACGCGCTGGCGTTCACCGCCGGACAACTCGTGATAGGGGCGGCCCGCCAGGGGCAGGACGTCGGTGGCCGACATCGCCGACCGGATTACCTCCCGATCTTCGCGACCGGGGGCTCGGAAACGACGGAGGTACGCCGTCCGACCGAGCAGCACGACCTCCGCCGCTGTCAGGTTGAACGGCAAAACAACCTCCTGAGGGACCATGGCGATCGCGCGCGCCAGCGCCCGGCGTCCGACCTCACCGGGCGGGCGCCCGTCAAAGCGGACCTCGCCGGCCTGCGGGCGGAGCAGGCCGAGCATCAGCTTGAGGAGCGTCGTCTTTCCGGAGCCATTCGGACCCAGGACCGCAACCATCTCCCCCTGTTCGATCCTGAGATCGGTCGCCAGGAGGGAAAAACCGGTCGGATAGACGAACCGGACCCCATCAAATTGGATCGCCGGCGTCATCGCCACGCCTGCCCACGCTCATCGCGCCGAAGCAGAAAGAGAAAAACGGGTCCACCCAGGAGGGCCGTGAAGATGCCCACGGGGAGCTCGGCCGGGGCGATGACGGTTCGCGCGGCCACGTCCGCAAACACCAGCAGGGCGGCCCCCGCCAGCGCCGAGGCCGGAAGGAGCCGCCGATGATCCGGGCCGATCGCCAGGCGCAGGATGTGCGGGACGGCAAGGCCAAGGAAGCCGATCAACCCGCCAACGCTCACGGCCGCCCCGGTCAGCAGTGCCCCGAGGCCGACGATCCTCCTGGCTTCGCGATCGAGATCGACGCCGACCGCGACGGCGCCCTCTTCCCCCAGCGTGAGGGCATTGAGCGAGTTCGAGAGGCCGCACGCTGCGACGATCGCGCACACGATGATCGGTCCCACGACGAACAGTTGTCGAACGTCGTGGACCGCGATCCCGCCCATGAGCCAGGTGAAGACCCGACGTAATTGAAACTCGCTCCCCTCGAAGAGGAGGATCGTGAGCGTGCCGAGGTAACCGAGGACGGTGTTGACCACGACCCCGGCAAGGAGGAGGGTGACGACCGAGCTTCGGCCGCTGACCCGTGCAAGCCGGTAGACCAGGAGGACGGCAAGCAGGGCGCCAACAAAGGCCGAGAGCGCCACAGTTCCGAAACCTAGGAGTGAGGCGGGTGGCAGGAGGAGCATCGCGACGGTCGCGGCGAACCCGGCGCCGGCCGACGTGCCGATCACATACGGATCGGCCAGCGGGTTACGGAGTAGCCCCTGGAAGAGCACCCCTGCCGCTGCCAGGGCTGCCCCCGCGATCGCGCCGCCCAAGACTCGCGGCAGTCGGAGCTGAAGTAGGATCGTCTCGTCGGAGCCTTCCCAGGTGACCGATCCGACCGGCAGGCCGACCGAATGCCCCAGGATCTTGAGGATCGTTCCCGCAGGCAGAGAGACCGCGCCCTGCATGACCCCGAGCAGCAGGGCCAGCGCGAGCAGAGCCGAAAGGCCCAGATAGAGCGCGGCGCTCCCGCCGGGCGACAACGCCGATGGAAGGGTCTGTTCGTCCCCCGAAAGGGCTAGCGTGTTCCGTACCGATCGCATGACGCTACAAAGCGACCTGCGAGGCCGACGTCGGTCGCCAAGTGCAGATGGACGAAACTCGCCAGGAGGTTCCCCTGTGTGTACCCTTCCGGCTCCCCTCCCCGATTGACGATCCGGTACGCAGGCGAGACCGACTCGGCCCCCTCCCATCGCGCGCTGTGAAACTCATGCCCGCGCAGTCGCCTTCCCGGCTCGGCCAGAACACTCTTCCTGACCGGGTCCACCTCGACGTAGCCGATCCGCACGCTCCCCCGCTCCATGACCGCCCGTCCCGGGACCGCCCCGACCATCGGGAAGGATGCGCCATCGAAGTTCACGATCGCTTCTGTGAGGTACATCAGGCCGCCGCACTCCGCATAGATCGGCATCCCATCGCGCGCGGCCTCAAGGATCTCCCGGCGCATCGGTCCGTTGGCGGTCAATCGATCGGCGAACAGCTCGGGAAACCCGCCGCCCAGGTAGAGCCCTTGCGCGCCATCCGGCAAGCTCCGATCGTGAATCGGGCTGAAGCTGACCAGCTCGGCGCCGGCCGCAGTAAGGAGCTCCAGGCCATCGGCATAGTAGAACGAAAACGCCTCGTCCTTTGCCACAGCAAGCCTGACGCGAGGGCTGCCGGCCCGGGCGGCAAAGAGGCCTGATGGCGCGATCGGAAGCGGCGGGACCTCCAAAGCGATCGCAACCAATCGTTCAAGATCGACGTTGCGCTCCATGAGCGAGACCAACTTCTCCAGGTAGCGGTCGAGTGCCTGTCGCTCGCAAGTGGGGATGAGCCCAAGGTGCCGCTCCGGCAGCTCGAGCTCCGGCACCTCCGGCAATGCGCCGAGGACCGGGATCTTGGTCAACGCCTC
>Ga0187893_10005308_pt1 | contig 23284 bp, 15 predicted proteins | sample MA1701074metaG_FD_139574 | JGI IMG/M metagenome (GOLD analysis project Ga0187893, IMG submission 139574) | White microbial mat communities from a basaltic lava cave in the Kipuka Kanohina Cave System on the Island of Hawaii, USA - MA170107-4 metaG ...
ACTCTCGGGTGCTCAGCAGATGCCCTCGCTGGCAGAGATTATCAGGGAAAAGGCAAAGCAAATGCACTTGGGAGAATCGTGGGGATCTAACTCGGCTTCCCCGAATTTTTGAGACGATACCAATTTTCAACTTGTGAGAACTGCACAGACTAAAGTCTGTGCCACCGTTTCATTTCCACCGTTTCATTTCGGAATCTTCGCGTAGTCTTTCAGGAACTGATCAATGACGATGTCGGTCATCGGGTGCTCGTAAAGCTGCGCCATAATGTCGAAGTAGAGCGTGGCGATGTCGGCCCCGGCCAGCGCCGCTTCGAGCACGTGCGTCGGGTGGCGCACGGCGGCGACGATGATCTCGGACTTGAAGGAGTAGTTGTCGTAGATCGTCTTGACCTGCCGCACCAGTTCCATCCCGATGTGGCCGATGGCGTCGAGCCGGCCCACGAACGGGCTGACGTAAGTCGCGCCGCACTTGGCGGCGAGCATCGCCTGCAAAGGCGAGAACGTCGTCGTGACATTCGTCTTGATCCCTTCGGCTGAGAGAGCCTTGACGGCCTTCAAGCCTTCTTTCAGCAGTGGAACTTTGACGACGACGTTCTTGTGCATCTTCGCAAGCTGACGCGCTTCTTCGATGATTTCCGGCGCGGTCAGCGTGACGGTCTCCAAACTGACCGGGCAATCAACGATGCTCAGAATCTCATCGTAAACGTCCATCGCTTTTCTGCCGGTCTTGGCGACGTGCGACGGGTTGGTCGTGACGCCGTCAACGATGCCCCAGCTCCAGGCTTCGCGGACTTGCGCCACGTCGGCGGTGTCGAGAAAAAGTTTCATAGCTCTCCTCGTAAAACGTACCGCAGGCTGTCCAGCCTGCGGAGGTTTGGTTAATGAGACCTTGAGTTGCAACCAAGCGGCTTAATGATAAAGCCTCCGCAGGCTGGACAGCCTGCGGTACACCGCGCGCCGCGTCATCATTTTTGTCGTGGCTTACTGAAATTTGCAAAATTCTTCGCCGACCCGCCGCTGAGCACTGCGGCGACATCGCGGCAGATGGCGGTCACAACTCGCCGCTGCGCTTCCCGCGTCTGCGCGCCTATGTGCGGCGTCAAAATTACATTGGTCATCTCATCGAAAGCGCTTGGCGCGGCGGGTTCCTGCGCGCGGACCTCCAGCGCCGCTCCGGCGATTCGCTTTTCACTGAGCGCGCGAACGAGCGCCTCTTCGTCCACCAAACCGCCACGCGCGGTGTTGATGAAATAAGCGCCCGGCTTCATCCGGCAAAACTGTTCATAACCAAACATCCCGCGCGTCTCATCCGTCTCGGGCGCGTGAAGGGAGACGAAATCGGCGCGCGACAAAACGTCGTCAAAGCCGGTCAACTTCGCCTGCGACTCCATCGCGCGTAGGCTTTCCGGATCAACATACGGATCGTATGCGATGATCTCCATTCCAAGCGCGCGCGCTTTCATCGCAGCGCTACCGCCGATGCGGCCTAGCCCCACGATGCCGAGCGTTTTCCCTGACAATTCAATGCCGTTAAACCGGCCCCGGTTCCAGCCGCCCCGCTTTGTATCAACGTCGGCTTCGGGAATCATCCGCGCCAGCCCGAATATCAGCCCGATCGTCAGCTCAGCCACCGAATTCGTGTTCTGCTCCGGCGTGTAGGCGACGACGATCCCGGCCTGCGAAGCGGCTTCCAGGTCAACGTTGTCCATGCCGGCGCCAGCGCGCCCGATGATTTCCAACCGCGTTCCGGCTTCGATCAGTTCACGTGTGATGCGCGTCTGGTTGCGCGCGATCAGGGCGCGGAAGTCCTGGATCGTTCCGCGAAGCTTTTCAGGGTATTTCCACAAATTGGGATCGAAGACGGCGTCGAAGTCCCGTCGCAGCGCATCCATCTCTTCGCCGATGATGTTTTCGGTGATCAAAACGTCGGGCATATCTCAACTCGTTGATAGTTTTTGAGCGTCACGATCGCCAACCCGACTCCGACGAGCGGCATCAGCGCGGCCATAAAAAACACCGGCAGGTAAGAGAACCTGTCAACAATCATTCCGGTGACAATCGGAAAGATCATCCCGCTCAGCCCGTTCGCCACGCCCGTCAATCCGGTCACCCGCGCGACCGCCGAGTTCGGAAAGACGTCGGAGACCGAAGCGAACATATTCGCCGACAGAAAAGTGTGGCCGAGCAGCACCAGCGAGATCAGCGCAATCGCCACGGCTACGCTGCCCGTCAACGGCACCAGGAAGCTCAACAGACAAAGCCCCGCGCCGAAGAGCAAGGTCGAGCGGCGCGCCGATTTCACTTCCATCCCTTTCTTCAACAACCATGCGGCGGCAATCCCGCCACCGACGCTACCAATGTCGCCGAAGACGAACGTCACCGAGTTGAAGTAGGCGCTGTTCTTGACGCTGAGGCCGCGAACGTCGTGGAAGTATTTCGGCATCCAGTAAAGGTAAAACTCCACGACCGGGCCGACCCAGAAGCGGCAGAGCATCAAGCCCCACGTTTGCGGCAATCGCAGCAACTGCCAGTTGCCCGGCGCGGCCTCAGAGATTTCGGTCTTGACGTCGCTGTTGATGTGCCGCGCCTCGGCCTCGGTCAAACGCGGATGATCTTTCGGTTGCCGGTAAATGAACCACCAAATCAAAACCCAAAACACACCCAACAAGCTCGGAACCAGAAACCCCACCCGCCAGCCGAAGTGTTCCCGAATCGGGATGATCAAAAAAGCCGCGACGAACGAACCGACCATCGAGGCGCTGTTGAAGACGCCGATGGCGAACGCGCGCTCGCGCGCCGGGAACCAGCTCGCCACAATCTTGTTCCCACCCGAATAGTTCCCGCATTCGCCCGTGCCCAGCCAGAACCGGAAGATGCGGAAGCTCCAGATCGAACTCGCCATCGCGTGCAGCCCGTTGCCCACCGACCACCACAAGACCGCGAACGCCAGCCCAAAGCGCACGCCCACGCGATCCATCAGCATTCCCATCGGGAATTCGCCGACGAGCATGCCGAAGCGGAACCACGAAACAATCGTGCCGAAGTCGGTGTTCGAGAGTTTGAATTCGGCGGTGATGTCGGGGCCGAGCACGGCCAGCGCCTGGCGGTCAACGAAGTTGATGACCGTCACGAGAAAGAGCATGGCCAGTATCCACCAGCGAACCTGGCGGTGGAGCGGCGGCATTGATTTTTGCCCATTGGCGATCTTTGCAGCGGTTTCGGCCATCAACGCCTCATTTATGTCGTGATCTGCTCGCCTTTCCCCGCCATAAAGTCCTTGTTCTTGTCGCCCACCCAGTAACGCGCCCCGGCGATGCACCAGATGAATTCCAGCGGCGATTCCTGCGAAAAGACCGGGTGATAATTCAACATCGGGATCGTCACCAGATCGCCTTCGCTGACCGAGGTGACGAAGCACAATTTCTCCGGCGATTCGTAGACCTCCATCGAGCCGTGGCCTTTGATGAAGATGTAGACCTCTTCCTGGTCAGTGTGGTTGTGCGGCGGCCACGAACGCTGGAACGGCTGGAAGAACGTGTACCCGGCGATCAGTTTGTCGGCGGCTTCGGGCACGTCGAACATCAGAAAAACGTCTTTGCCTTTGAGCTTGCGGATGCGGTCTTCGCGCTTGGAGTAGTCGGCGAAGCGCGAGTGATGCGCGGGATGCGCGTTTTCCGCCGTCGCTGAACATTGAATCAATTGGGCAATCTCAGATTTCAAATTTGAGATTTGAAATTGCGCGCCACGCGGAATGTAGAGCGTGTCGTAGGGCGAGAGCTGATACGTCTCACCCTCGACTTCGACCGCCGCCTCTCCCTTCCACATAAAAAGCAAACTCTCTTCGCCGGGCAAGCAGAGCCTGCCGGTACGCGATTGCGGCGGCAGATCGTGCTGGCCACAACCGAGCCAGTTCAGATTGGCCGCCGCCGGAGTGAAGTGTTGTTGGTAAGTCGCCTTCGGCGCGGAATGTTTGAAGAGCGCGCCGGGTTTGACCGTATCGCTTTGATGAACCGGTTCGGCGATTGTCGATGGCGGAACCGTGGGTTGAACTGCTTGTGTGGTAGTGGTTGACATCGTGTTCATCCCAGTTAAACCCCGGGACGCACGCCATTGATTTCTCCTCGCTCCGTAGGAGCGCAATGTTTATAGATGCGCGATGCAATTTGTTCATTAGCTCCGTAGGAGCGGCATCTGCTCGTGGCCAGATGCCGCTCCTACGGAGCTAAAGCATTAAATACAACGCCAAACTATAAACATTGCGCTCCTACGGAGCGGGGGATGCGCTGACCTGTGTAGACACAATGGCGTGCGCTCCCGGCGGTTATTAGTTTAGTAAGACAACCTCAAACCGAACTGCCACTGGCGCATCGTGGCGAGTTGGAAGATGTTGGTGATCCGGCCTGCCGTGCCCGGACAATCCACGCAGGCGTTCGGATTGGCCAGGTTGACTTTGTTGGGCACGTTGAACGCCTCGGCGCGGAACTGCGCTTTGAAGCGTTCGGTGATGCTGAACGATTTCTGCAACGACATATCGAACTGCTGGAATTCGGGGCCGAGCAGCCGATTGCGGCCCACGCTGCCGAAGCTCCCGCGTTGCGGACGCCCCCAGGGGCCGAGCGCCTGGCCGTTCGCGGTAAGCGGCGTGACCTGTCCGTTGGCCGCCAGCGGCGTGGTGATGAACCACTGGTCAGCGGTCTGTTTGCCGGGCTTCCATTCGCCGACCAGATCCGGTCTGGCCCAGCCAGTGTCACGGTCCGCGCTGGCGTCACGATAGGTGGGCGTGAACGGCAAGCCGCTCTGCCACGAATAGATCGTCGTCAATTGCCAGCCACCGATCACCGCGTCCGCCGCCTTGCCGATGCCGCTCAGGAATTTGCGGTCTTTGCCGAACGGCAGTTCCCAGACGCCGGCCAGCGTGAAGACGTGGCTGCGATGGTTGTCGTTCGGGCCGTAGGCCTGCGTCGCGTCAATGTTGTAGTACGTCCCGGTGTAGTGGAACGACCGCGACCACGTGTAGTGCGAGAGCAGCGAATAGCCTTTCGAGAAACGCTTCTCGGCTTTCAACTGCATTGAGTGGAAGTTGTTGCTCGCGTCCGAGCCGTAGTAGCGGAAGTTCTGCGCCCAGCCGAACTTGTTGAAGAACGGCTTGCGCTGGTTGGTGGTCAGCGTGGGATAGCCGACGAGCGTCGCCTGGTTGAAATCGTAATCGCCGCCGAAGCCGGCGAAGACGTGCGTGCCTTTGGTGCCGACGTAAGCAATCTCCGCCGCGATGTCACCGGGCAACTGGCGCTGCACCGTCACGTTCCACGAGTCGGTCGTCGGCAACCGCAACCGTTCAGGCAGAATGAACGCCGTCACGCCGTTAGGCAGGATCGGGTGGCCATTCGGGCCTTTGGGCTGGCGGTCGAGAATCGTCTTCGGATCGAGCGGCTGCGGTCCTTGCGCCAGATTGAAGACCGCGTCGAAATTGCGCGCCGGCTGATTCGATTGAATGCCCAACACCGGCAGGTTCTGCGTCACGTTGTGCCCGAAGACCGAGCCGAACACGCCCGTGTCGAACCCGCGTCCAAATCCCAGGCGCAGCACGGTTTTTTCCGACAGCTTGTACGCGACGCCGATGCGCGGCGCGACGAGATTGTTGGCCGACTGCTGATTCAGATCGAGGCCCACGCCTTGCGAACCGGCGATTCGTACTTCGCCAGTCTGCACGTCCACAAAACCGCCTTTGCCCGCGCCGGTCACGGTTTGCGGACGATAGTTCTCGTAACGCAGCCCGTAGTTGAGCGTCAGCTTGCGATTGACGCGCCAGTTGTCCTGCAGGTAGGTGAAGTAGCGGTTCTGCCGCTCTTCGGCGTCGGTGATCGTGCTGACGTAGCGTTGGAAGTCGCTGACATCGCCCAGCAGGAACGAAGCCAGCGCCGAACCGCCGCCGGTCGGTCCTTGCGTGCGCGCCGCGTTGAATTGCAGTTCGCCCGCGCGATGCCGGTCGGAGGGGATGCGCAGGTTCAGCGCGCGGCGGTAATCGAGGCCGAAGCGCAGCGAGTGGTTGCCAAGCTCTTTCGACCAGTTGTTGACGAACTGGAACTGCCGCTGGTTCTCGCGCAACGGGCAATTGCAACGCGCGAATTGCAGCGCGTAGCCGAAGTTGAACTGGTTGCCCGTATTGCCGCCCGGCCCGTAGCCGTTGAGCAAAAACGCCGGCATGCCGCCCGTGAACGAATCATTGTTCAACCCGGGAATGCCCGCGTCTTTGGCCGGCGTGGTATTGCCCGCGCCCGGATCAACGTTCACGCGATAGCGGAACCAGCCGAAGCGGAAGTCGGTGCGCAAGGTGTCGCTCACCGAATAATTGAAGCCCGAGGCGATGCTCTGGTTGCGCGTGCGCGAAATGCCCGCGAAGGGCGCCTGTTCGTCGAAGCCGCGCCCGCCCGCCGCGAAACCGAAGATGCCGGGACTGTCCAACCGGTAATCGGCCAGGCTGTAACGACCGAAGAATTGCAGCTTCTGGCTGTAGAAATAATCCCAGCGTGTGTTGGTCAAATCTTCGTTGAATTTGATCGTGCCCGCGCCGACGTAATTCGGCGCGTCGCGCAACACACCGCTGATGTTCGGCAGCGGAATGAGCTTGAGCAGGTTCTGCGCCTGCTGATTCAAGCGCGCCGTGGGAATCACATTGCCGGTGAATTGCCGCCGCGTCGCGGGCGTATCGCCGCTGGCCGGATCAAAGATGTCCACGCCCAGCCCGCTCAAATCGCCCGCGCGCTCCGCCGCCGACGGCACGCGCAACAAGGCCGAACCGCCCGTGTTGCGCCGCGTGCCCTGGTAATCGCCGAACCAGAAGAGCTTGTCCTTGATGAACTTGCCGCTGGCCGCGCCGCCGAACTGGTTGTATTGCGTCACCGGAATGAAGCGATCCGTGCCGCGAATCTTTTGAAACTGCGTGAAGGGATTGCGCGCGTTGAGCACGCCGTTGCGCAGGAATTCAAAGCCGACCGCGTGGAAATCGTTCGTGCCCGATTTGGTCTGCACGCTGATGACGCCCGCTGTCGCGCCGAATTCGGCGTCGTAGGCCGCCGTCGTGATCTTCGCCTCCGCCAGCGATTCGAGCGTCGGATTGATGACCACCAGCGACAACAACGAATCGTGGTTGTCGGTGCCGTCCAGCAATTGCGTCGTGCCCGCGAAGCTCTGACCGTTGACCACCTTGCGGAAAGAGCCTTGCGGGTCTTCCGACGACGCCGTCTGGGAAGTCGTCGCCTGCACGCCCGGCGTCAACAGTTCAAATTGTGTGAAGCGCCGGTTGATGAGCGGTAGATTGGTGACGGTCTTTTCGTTGAACGTGACCGCCACGTCGGCGCGCTCGGTCTTGAGCAGCGGCGCCTCGGCGCTGATCTCGACCACCTGTGAGACTTCGCCGACTTCGAGTTTCAGGTCGGCGCGCGCCTCCTGGTCTACCGAGACGATGATCGTTTGCACGGCGGCTTTGAACCCGGCGGCTTCGACGCGCACCTGATACGTGCCGGCAATCAAAGCCCGCTGGGTGAAGTTGCCGTCGCTGTTGGTCGTCGTCGCCACGGCGACCTGCCGCTGGGTGTCGGTAATCGTCACCTTCGCGCCCACAACAGCCGAACCTTGCGGGTCGGTGACTGTACCGACGATGTTGCCGTAAACCGCCTGCCCGAACGCGGCGGCCGGCGTCAGCAGCACAAACAAAGCAAGAAAAACCAACGCCATAGTCTTTCGCATAATTGATAACCTCCTTGAAGAGTTGTTGAATCCGAAGAACTTGACGAAAGAGAGAAAACCCGAATCACCCAGCAAATTTTGTTGTGTCGTTAATCAACCTCGTTGAACTCCACCTGGTACTTCACAACACCGGCGCAATTTTCGAGCGCGCCCTCCTGCAATTCGATCGCCATAAAAACTTCATCCGCCACGTCGTATTCGCATTTGACGCCGAAACGGCTCGCCGGAACGAAACCGAAGCGCGGGTAATATTCCGGATGACCGAGCACGACCGCGAACTGATGCCTGGCTTCGCGGCAATGATCCAGGCCGCGTTTGACGAGCAAGGAGCCGATGCCGCGATTCTGCAATTCCGGCAAAACGGCCATCGGCGCCAGCCCGACGCCGGCGAGGTGATCGTCGCCCGCTTCAATCGTCACCGGACTGAAGAGAATGTGGCCGACGATCCGACCGTCGTCTTCAGCGACGAGCGAGAGCGTTACTTTGCCGTTTCGCCGCAGCGCGTCAACCAGATCAGCTTCAGCCGGACGACCGAAGGCTCGCTCGTTGACGTTTCGGATCGCAACCATGTCCTCAGTTGTTTCCGTGCGAATGGTCATCTCATTTGGCGCCAATTCAGGCTGTGCTAGAATGCGCGCATTATGAACCCAAACATTGCTCTCATTTCTGCCACCGTTGCCGTTGTTACTATTGTCCTAGCGATCTTTGGCGCGTCCTGGTTGAATCAGCGCGCTACCGAAAAGCTGCTTGAGCAGATGGAAAAACGTTACGACACAAAGCTGGAAGCGGTGCGCAATGAACTGCTGGCGAAAATCGAAGCCGTCCAGCTTGAGTTCCGAGCAGAGATCAAACTTGTCAATCAGCGTTTGGGCAGCGTCGAAGCCACTCTTGCCCGCGTCGAGCGCCAGCTCGAAGCGATCTTCAAACCCGTCCTGCCGCCCCGGAATTGATGCTATTTCTCCAAGCCCGGCTTCACATATCCTCGACGATCTTCGCGCCCGTCGAATCGAACTTCATCCGCTTCCGTTTCCAGAAAGCGGCGCGAGCCAGATGCACTGGATTGCACGATTCGACGCCGATCTCGATCTTCGCGCTCGGCTGCCGGCTGTTCTTCACCGCGTCGAGAAAATCGGTCGCGTGCGCGATTTCGAGACTGCCCTCGGCTTTGACCACAACCGGTTCGCCCTTGTTCGGAGTGAAGACGTAATCAGCGCGTGTGAGATCGAGCGTGCCCTCCGTGCCTTGAAAAAATACTCCGGGACGTTCGTTGCGAATCGGCAGCACTGAAGATTCAAACGTCAGATTCCAGTTCTCGTATTGCAGCACGGCGTTGACCGTGTCCGGATTCAAGCGGCCATCGTTGAGTTGATAAATGCCACCAGTGGCGACGGCGTTCAGCGGACGCGATTCATTCATCATCCACTGCGCCACGTCGGCCCAATGCGTCAGGATGTCCGCCAGCAAGCCTCCGCCGTAATCAGGAAAGTAACGCCACGAATCGTAACGAATCCATTCGTAAGGGACTTTCGGCGCAGGCCCCAGAAAACGATCCCAGTCCAAGCCAGCAGGCTTCGGTTGCGGTTCGATCTTGCGCCGCTGCCAGGGGAAGTCGTGCCAGATGGCGCGCGCAAAGATCACTTGACCCAATCTGCCTTTGTCGAAGATCTCTTCCTTCGCCCGGCGGTAATGCGCGCCGCTGCGCTGCTGCGTGCCGGTTTGACAGACCTTGCCGCTCTGTTTGACGGCGGCGATCAGCTTCGCGCCTTCATCAAAATTGTGCGTCGTAGGTTTTTCAAGGTAGACGTGTTTGCCGGCCTTGAGCGCCGCCAGGGTTTGAGTCAGATGCAAGTGGTCGGGCGAGCCGATCAACACGGCGTCAACGTCATGGCGGCTCAATGCCTCTTCAATCGCGACAACCTCGACTGGTTTGACGCCGAGAAAGTCGCGCGCGCGTCCGCGTTGAACATCGTAGACATCGGCGACGCAGCGAAGCTCGACGCGGCCGGTCGTCAGGAACGCCTTCATTACCTCGCGCCCGCGTCGCCCGCTTCCGACCAGAGCCATTCCCAAACGGTCATTCGCGCCGAAGATGCGACTGTATGAAGCCGCAGTCATCGCGGTCGCGCCGATCAGAAAGTCTCTTCGTCGCATCGCTATCTCCCAAAGACTTGTCGCAGAAAGACGGATCAGGTTTACCGGTAAACTAAACCACAGGCGGCGAAGCAGTGTCAAGATTTCTCACGCCCGTGGCGGCGCCTCAGGCCGCTCTGGATTTGCGTTGCGTGTGTGAAGAGCCAATTGATTCGCGCAGCTTCAATTCAACTGGAAGCATCAAGCTCTGCGGCTCGTGATATTGGCCGGACATCGCGCCGATCAGCAGGTCGAAAGCCTGTTTGCCGATTTCGTACATCGGCGTGATGACGGTTGAAAGGCTGGTGTGTGTGAACTCACCGACCGCCGTGCCGTCGAAACCCACGACCGACACCTCGTCGGGCACGGCGATTCCCGATTCGTCCAGGTAACGCAGAAGCCCGACGGCCACGACATCGCTGAAAGTCACAATCGCCGTCGGCTTGCGTTTCATCGTCGTCCACAACTTGCATCCCGCTTCGTAACCGCCAGCGAACGTCAGGTCGCTGCACTCGAACAACTCTTCGCCCTGATCGAATCCCAGCTTACGCGCGCAGCGTTTGAAAGCCGTCAGCCGTTGGCGAATCGGCAACATCGCCGGCTGTCCCGAAATGTAGGCGACTCGCGTGTGGCCGCGTTCAGCCAGAGCCTCGACCACCAGCTTCACGCCTGCGGTGTAATCAGCCGCGACTTGATGAAAGATCGGCGGGCGCAACTCGCGGTTGACGAGCACAACCTGGAAATCGCTCTTCATCAAATCCTGCCAGAAAGCGGGCAGCGCCGGACGCTCACTGGTGAACGGAGGCGCGGCGATGATGCCACCGACGTGCAGCCCAAACATATCGCGCACCCGTTCGGAGTAACGCTCCATCTCGTATGAGCCATTGGCGAGCAGCACGTGATAATTCGCGGCGCTCGCCTGGTCTTCGATGGCGCGGATGACTTCGGCGTAGTAATGATCGGAGCTGTTCGGCACGATGACGCCGATCAGGTTCGATTTGCCGGTGGCCAGGGCGCGCGCGACGTGGCTGGGTTTGTAACCCATCTCGTCCATCGCCGCGCGGATGCGGTCTTTGGTCTCCCGCGAAATTCGCGGGTGATCGCGCAGCGCCAGCGAAACAGTCATCGCCGACAGGCCGAGTTTGTTGGCGATGTCTCTGATCGTAACTGTTTTCTTCATTTCGTCTGACGAGCCGAGGCCAATTCCGCCAGGCGCTGACGCAACGCCGCGGGAGTGGGAATCTGATCCAGCTCATGACAGAGTTGTTGCAGCAGCTTGATATCACCTACGGCTTCAACTTCGGCGCCAAGTTGAATGCCGGGGAACCTGTAACCGGCAAAGAGACGAAACAGATCGGCCACAGCCTCGAGGCCTTCCTCACGTCCTTCCTCACGTCCTTCCTCACGTCCTTCCTCACGTCCTTCCTCACGTCCTTCATCGAGGATGTACTGATAGAAGTCCGATCGTTTGAGTTGTTCCAAGGGAATCATATCTGTCCTCCCAACGAGTTCCAGCAATTCGTAGCGATTGTAGCGCAGCCCGCCGAGCATGAGAAAGTGTTTGGCCATCTCATTGCGCCGCGGCTCATCCCGCACTTGTTTGACTCGCATTGCCCCCTGTTCCAATTCCGCCCGCTCGCCGTCCATCAACGGCACAAAGGGGAGCAATGCCTCGCGGCCTGAAGCCAACGCTTCGACGGCGGAAATCTCCCAGAGCCGAATGATCCGGAGTCGCTTGACGATCCGTAGATCGTCGATTCCGATCTCGCCTTCCTGCGGCGGATTCTCAGGCAATCCTCGCGGCGTCAGCAACAGCACATAACTGTCAATGGGGCGGTTGCGATTTTTGAGCCAAAGCAGCAGGGCGTACTCGGTCATCCGTTCAGGCATATTGTCGGGCCATTCGGTCTGCGCCTCGACGTGTTTGATGCGCTCTTCCTGCCCTTTCCTGATCAAATAAGGCTGGTCGGGAAAGAGCGCCGACAGGCCAACCTCGCGCGGCAACAATTCGATCTCGACCGGCTCGCCCGGTTCGATAGCCCCAAGCAGGATCAACAACGATTCAGGATCATCCTCGGCCAGAAACTTGAAAGCCTGATCGTAAGGATTGGTCTTCTCCGATGTCTTTTGTTTGGTCTTTCGTTTCCTGCTCATCTTGGCCCGATTTACTCACTCGTATTTTCTCAACTCCAGTTTCGCAATCGCTTCGCGGTGAACCTCGTCGGGGCCATCGGCCAATCGGAGCGTGCGCTGATGCGCCCAGGCGTTGGCCAGATGGAAATCCTGGCTGACGCCGCCGCCGCCGTGCGCTTGCAACGCGCGGTCAATCACGCGCAGGGCCATGTTCGGCGCGACGACTTTGATCATCGCGATCTCGGCGCGCGCGGCTTTATTGCCGGCCGTGTCCATCATATAAGCCGCTTTGAGCGTGAGCAGGCGCGACTGTTCAATCTCGATTCGCGACTCGGCGATGTCGGCGCGGATCGTCCCCATCTCGGCCAGCGTCTTGCCGAACGCCACGCGCTGTTTGACGCGACGGCACATCGCTTCCAGCGAACGCTCGGCCATCCCGATCGTGCGCATGCAATGATGAATCCGGCCCGGCCCCAAGCGGCCCTGCGCAATCTCAAAACCGCGCCCTTCGCCCAGCAGGATGTTCGACGCGGGCACGCGCACGTTTTCAAAAGTGACCTCAGCGTGGCCGTGCGGCGCGTCGTCGTAGCCGAAGACGTTGAGCATCCGCTTGATCGTGATGCCCTTCGCGTCCATCGGCGCCAGGATCATTGATTGCTGTTTGTGCGTCGGCGCGGACGGATCGGTCTTGCCCATAAAGATCGCGATCTTGCATCGCGGATCGCCCGCTCCCGAAGTCCACCATTTGCGCCCGTTGATCACGTACTCATCGCCGTCGCGCGCGATGGACGATTGGATATTGGTCGCGTCGGACGAAGCGACCTCCGGCTCGGTCATCGCAAAGCACGAACGGATCTCGCCGTTGAGCAGCGGCGTCAGCCACTGCTTCCGCTGCTCTTCGGTTCCGTAACGGACCAGCACTTCCATGTTGCCGGTGTCTGGCGCCGAACAATTGAAGACCTCCGCCGACCACGGCACGCGCCCCATAATCTCGCACAGCGGCGCGTACTCCAGGTTGGTCAATCCGCCGCCGTATTCGCTTTCGGGCAGGAACAGGTTCCACAAGCCTTCGGCCCTGGCCTTCGGCTTCAACTCTTCGATCAACGGGATGGCCTTCCAGCGGTCACCGGTGTTGAGTTGTTCGTAGAACGTTCCCTCGTTCGGGTAAATGTGCTCGTCCATGAAGGCCGAGAGTTTTTTCTGCAGGTATTTGACTTTATCTGAAAATTCAAAATTCATCCGTGGTTTCCTTTCCACGGTGTTTGGGGTACCGGCTTATGGTCTTTGAGAATTAAATCCCGCCACGCTGCGTGAGATGCCACGGGCTTGTCCCGTGGAACTTCACGCTCGTTGCTACAAACGGCTGCTCCCCTCCCGAATGCCACGGGCTTGTCCCGTGGAGCTTCACGCTCGTTGCTACAGTAGCTACTAACGTGACACTCCACGGGACAAGCCCGTGGCATCCGGGCGAGAAGCCGTTGCGACTGTAGCTGCCAACGTGACACTCCACGGCGCAAGGCCGTGGCATCTCCAAAGTGGCTAGACTCCATTCTCAAAGACTATCAAGCGGAACCGCTCCGGTTACGAAGCCTATCCGCCTAAAGGCGGTACTCTAAACACCGTCTCACAAAATTGCTTCAATTAATTGAGGCCCGGCTTCAGCCAGCGCCCGTTCAAACTCTCGCGTCAGATCTTCCGCAGTCTCGACTCGCACGCCGGGCACGCCCATGCCCTTCGCCAAACTCACCCAATCGAGCGCCGGTTGAGTCAATCCAATCAAGCTCCGCGCCTGCTCGCCAAATTCCTTCACGCCCGCCCGCATCAGCTCGATGCCCAGGATGCGATAGCTGCGGTTGTTGCAGATGATGGTTTTGACGTTGAGCTGTTCACGCGCCTGCGTCCACAACGCCTGCAACGTGTACATCGCGCTGCCGTCGGCTTGCAGGTTGACGACGATTCGATCAGGACAGGCGATGGCTGCTCCAGTCGCGCACGGCGGCCCAAGCCCGATGGCGCCGCCCGGTTGCGTCAACAACGAATGCCTCGGCGCCAATTGCGACAGCGCCAGGAACGGCCCCATGCTCGTGTTGCTTTCGTCCATCACGATCGCGTTTTCAGGCAACAGCGCAGCGACGGCTGCGGACAAAGTTTCAGGAGTGATCTTGCCCGTTGGTCGCGGCCAGGTTTGCGCCAACGAGTTTTGATCAATGTTCATCGGGGCGCCGAGCGCCTCAGCCAAGGCTTCAAGCGCATCCACAACATCTTCATCCGGCCTCGCCAATGTAGTCTGCCGTTGCTCTGGCGAGATGAAATAGCTGGGCACGCCCGGATAGCCGAAGAACGAGACGGGCGATCTCGCTCCGGCCAGCACTACCGATTTGTAAGGCGAGATGGCGGCGATGGCCGCTTCGGGAAAATACGGCAGACGTTCGATGGCGGGCGTCCCCACGCCACGTTCCCAGCGGGCCGGAAACGTTTCGCACATCAGCTTGCATTCGGTCGTCGCGGCAATGCGGGCGGCGGCTCTCAACCCACGCTCGCGCAGGGCGTGTCCTCCGAGGAATAAAACTTTCGGCTCATCGCGCCGCAACGCTTCGGCAGCTTGTTTGACCGCGTCTTCGCCGGCTTTCGGCGGCGCCGGAATCGCTCGAACCGCAACCACGCCGCTCGCCGGTTCCATCTGGCAATCGTGCGGAATGATCAACGTTGCGATCTGGCCCGGTTTCCGCGAAGCTGCGACAATCGCCTGGGCGGCGTCGCCCGCCATCTCCTCAGCGGATTTGCTCCGGCGCACCCATGCAGAGACAACTCCGGCCAGCGCTTCGACGTCGCTGGTGAGCGGAGCGTCGGCGGCCAGATGCCACGTCGCGTGATCGCCGATCAGATTGACGATGGGAGAACGAGCGCGCCGCGCATCGTGCAAATAAGCGATGCCGTTGGCGAAGCCCGGCCCCAGGTGCAACAACGTCAATCCCGCTTTGCCGGACATCCGCGCGTAGCCGTCAGCCGCGCCCGCGCAGACGCCCTCGAACAGACAGAGCACGGCGCGCATCCCCGTCGTTTCGTCAATCGCGCGCACCATCGGCATTTCAGTGGTGCCGGGATTGGCGAAGCAGACGTTGACGCCAGCGTCAATCAGCGTGCGAATCAAACTTTCAGCGCCATTCATCGTCGTCACTTTACGGGTGAGTAATCGGTCGCTCCCAGGATCACTGACTCGACTTTTTCGGTCAGCCTGCCATTCTTCTCGCTCTCAGCGCGCGCCCTTTGCCATTCGGGATCGGCGCCAAAAGCCGCCCAAGCCTTGTTGCGCGCTTCGCGGCTGGGAAAAGCCATCACGTAAACCAGCGTGTTCTCGGAGCCTTTCTCCTTGTCGGTCGGCCCCCAGAAACCGACGACTTCCATCCCGTGTTTCTTGAACAGCTTCATTGTGTGGTTGCGAAAGCGGGCGTGAAGCTCTTCGAGTTTGCCGGGCGCGGCGATGTAAGTGCGGATTTCAAAGCAGCGCGAGTCTTTGACCAGCGAGGGGCTGGGAGCGATGGTCGGCGGTGTGGGCGCGTTTTGCGCCGACGCGATGATCGAAGCGCAGGACAGGATGGAGCCAATAGCGAATAGTTTGATGAGCTTGTACATTGCGGTGAATCTCCGGTGGAAAAGGTGGGACAAGATGCCATCTTGTCCCACGACCAGTTCTACTTCGGCGCCATACGCAGCGCGCCGTCAATGCGAATCACTTCGCCGTTGAGCATTTCGTTTTCAATGATGTGTTTAGCCAGCGCAGCGTATTCGGGCGGCTGGCCCAGGCGCGAGGGGAACGGAACCTGCGCGCCCAGCGATTGCCGCACCTCTTCGGGCAACGCGCCGAGCAGGGGCGTGTCGAAGATTCCCGGCGCAATCGTCACCACGCGGATTCCCGACCGCGCTAAATCGCGCGCAATCGGCAACGTCATCCCGACGATCCCGCCCTTCGACGCCGAATACGCGGCCTGACCGATCTGTCCGTCGAAGGCGGCGATCGAGGCCGTGTTGACTATCACTCCGCGTTCGCCCACGGCGTTCGGCTCCTGCTTGGCCATTTGCGCCGCAGCAAGACGAATGACGTTGAACGTGCCGATCAGGTTGACTTCGATCACTCGTTTGAACGAAGCGAGCGAGTGTGGCCCGTCTTTGCCGACGGTCTTCTCGGCCACGCCGATGCCTGCGCAATTGATCGCGCCGCGCAAAGCGCCGAAAGCCGAGACCGCCGTCGCGACCGCGTTCTTCACGCTCTCTTCGTCCGTGACGTTCATTTCGACGAAGCGCGTGTTCGCGCCGAGTTCATCGGTCAGCGCCGAGCCTTTCTCTTTGTTGATGTCGGCGATGACGACGTTCGCGCCGCTCGCGGCCAGCAACCGCGAGGTCGCGCCGCCCAGCCCGGACGCGCCGCCGGAAACCAGAAATGTGTTGCCTTGAATCTCCATTGCCAGTGCTTTCCTCCGAAACGTAGCCGCAAATCAACGCTTCCGAGCCGATCCCCGGCTGCGCTCTTTTAAAGATGGTGATGATTGGAGTAATTTGCCGGAGGCACTTTATACTTTGCCCGGCTGATGCGGCAAGACTTGGCGAGGTGGTTGAAAATGTTTTGCCTGTAGAACAAAAGCCTTGCGCCAGTTGTTCGCTCAGCCGCATCAATCGAAGAACATCCCGACCAATGCCAAAACACGATCTGCCAATCATCGCCGTCATCGAAACGCTCGAAAACACTGGCTGCTGCGCCAGATCGCCCTTCTTCCCGGAAATTCTGCGCTTCGATTTCGACGAAGAGAGAGCCAATGAGAGCCTCAAAGCCAACATCAAGAAGATCGCCGAAGATGCGCCCGTCATCACGTTGCACCATCGCCACCCGGCCGGCGTGCCCGAACTCGACGAGGTTTCGGTCACGCTCGAAGCGCCGCGCGGCCAGAACCTGTGGCGAGCGCCATTGACGGTGAAGTTTCAAATCGTCCGGTGGAACCACGGCGAGGTCGCGCAATTGGCTTACGTGCCCGCGCTCGGCGTTACGGTCACCGCTACAAAACCGGCGACCAGAGAAGCTCTCGATCAACTCGTCCGTCAACACATTCTGGCGACGCTCGCCCGGCGCGATATGCTGGAATCTCTCGGCTCGCTTTTCTGGACGCAACGCGGGCGCGAAGTGAAGATTGTCAACCACGCGGTCGAAATCTCACTGCTCACGCCGAAACAGGTTGCGGTGAAAGACGCCAAGCGGGAAGCAGACAAACAATCCGCGCTGGCCGAAGCCGCCACCGATCTGACCGGAGAGAATCTGCCGGTCGCCTACGAACTCGACGAGACCGTCGGGCGCCTGGCCGAAACATTGACCGGCCGTTCGCAGCGCAGCGCGTTGCTCGTCGGGCGTTCGGGCGTGGGGAAGACCGCCGCCGTTTACGAACTGGTTCGCCGCCGTCACGATTTCCAGCTTGCCCACACGCCGTTCTGGGCGACCAACGGCTCGCGGATCGTCGCTGGGATGTCGGGCTTCGGCCAATGGCAGGAGCGTTGCCAGCGGTTGTGGCGCGAAGCCGCTGAGGAGCGCGCGATCATCTACCTCGGCAACCTGATCGAGTTGATGGAGGTCGGCAAGAGCGTCTCGAACAGTCAGGGCATCGCCAACTTCCTGCGCCCGTACATCGCGCGCGGCGATGTACTGTCAATCGCCGAATGCACGCCCGAACAGTTGACGCTGATCGAACGGACAAACCCGCGCGTGCTCGACGCCTTTCACCAGCTCAAGGTCGAAGAGCCGACGGTCGAACGCGGGCGCAACCTGCTGCTCAATTACGCGCTGGCGCAGGCGGAGAACTGCGTCGAACTCGAAGCCATCGAACGCATTGATCAATTGCATCGTCGCTACGCCACTTATTCCGCCTATCCGGGCCGCCCGGTGCGCTTCCTGAAAAATCTTTTGCAGGATCGGCCCGATGGAAAGGTGATGAATGCCGAGGATGTGACCGCCGCGTTTTCGCGCGAGACGGGGTTGCCGCGCGTGCTGTTGGACGAACGCGAGCGCCTCGATCTGGAAACTGCGCGCGCGTGGTTTGGCTCGCGTGTAATCGGACAGCCCGACGCGGTTGATCTGATCGTTGATCTGTTGGCGATGGTCAAAGCCGGTTTGACCCGTCCGCGCAAACCGATCGCTTCCCTGCTCTTCATCGGCCCGACGGGCGTGGGCAAAACCGAGATGGCGAAATCGCTCGCCGAATTTCTGTTTCAGGATCGCAATCGGATGACGCGGTTCGATATGAGCGAATTCTCCGATCCTTATGCGGTCAACCGCTTGATCGGCGGCGTTTACGGCCAGGCGGAAGGACTGCTGACCTCGAAAGTGCGCGAACAGCCTTTCGCCGTCGTGCTGCTCGACGAATTCGAGAAGGCCCATCATTCGTTCTTCGATCTGCTGCTGCAAGTTTTGGGCGAAGGCCGGCTGACCGATTCGCTGGGACGGGTGGCGGATTTCTCGAACGCGGTGGTGATCATGACCTCGAACCTCGGCGCCGAAAGCTTTCAACGCGGGCTGGTCGGATTCGGTCAGGCAGCGGCGACGCGGCAAGCCGCCGCCAGACATTTCACCAACGCCGTCCGCACGGCCTTGCGACCGGAACTCTTCAACCGCATTGACCGCATCGTCCCGTTCGCGCCGTTGGATGAAGCGACCGTGCTCGAAATCGCCGAGCGCGAGATCGAGCGCGTCAAAGCTCGTGATGGAGTTCGTTATCGCGGAGTGACGATGAAGGTCTCGGACGGCGTGACGAAGCATTTCGCGCATCGCGGCTACGACGCGCGATACGGAGCGCGCCCGCTCAAGCGCGTGATCGAACGCGAGCTGCTCGCGCCGATGTCCGAAGCGTTGAACCAGCGAACCGACGACAAACCAGTCCAGGTCAACCTCTGGATCGAAAACGAGAAGTTGAAGATCAATCTTCAGCAGACCGGCGCTGGCGAAGCCGAGAAACAACCAAACGTCTATTTCACCGACTTGCCGATCGCGGAACTGGCGCGGCAGGCGGCGGCGTTGAGACGCGAAGCGCAGGCGCTGGAACGCAGCGGCGCCACGCGCAATTTGCAAAACGAAATCTACCGGCTGGAGCGCATCGAAAAACAACTGAAGCGCAGCAAGTGGAAAAACCCGGAAGAGCTGGCGCGCGTCGCCGAATTGCCGAAGCTTCAACTGGCTGACGAAGCGATCAAGGAGTTCACCGGGCGAATCACCCAACTCGAACACGAAACGGCGATGACGCTTTACGGTAAAGCCGCAGCCGAACCCGACGACGTCAAATTGCGCCTGCGCGACGCGTCAACCGAATGGAAAAGAGTGTTGCTTCAGGTATACGCCGCGAAGCTCAAAAAGCCGGACACGATCACGCTGGCCATCTTCGGCGAAGACCGCCAGCTTTTGTTCGATCTGGCCAGAGGCTATTACCTGCTGGCGCTGAAGCAGGCGCGGCGAGGCGCGAAGATCGGGGTCTGGCAGTTCACGGCAAAATCAGTGGCTCAAATCAGAAAGAAGAAAGGCTCGAAGGAAGAAGGGTCGCCGGTCGAACGAACGCAGATCGAAAAGCCTGATCAGTATCTGGCCACGCCGCGCGAGAACGTTATCGGCGTCGGCCTCGCCATCAACTTCCCGATGGCTTTTGTGAAACTCGAATCGGAGAGCGGCCTGCATTCTTTCACGCGAGAGAAGAAGACTGCGCGGCTGCTCGTCGAAACCAGCGAGGCTTCAATCGAAAGTTACCAACCGCCGAAAGAGATCACGCGCCACGACGCGATCGGGCATCAGCCGAAGCGGCGGCATTACAACCTTGATCAATCGCTGGTTGACGACTCGCTGCTGGATCGGAAGCCGCCGTTGTCGGGGCCAGTGACGATCGCTTTGCTGGAGGAATTGGTCGAAGAGTGTTTGATGGTTAAGTTGAAGAAGCTGATCGAGGATTGACCAAACATGAAACTCACAGTTCCAATCTACGTCGAACAACACCAGGAGCCGGAGCAACCGTCGCCGTCTTACTCCGTGCGCCCGCTCTTCTTCGACGATCCCATCTGCCGCGACGAAGACCTGCAGCGCGCCATCGGCAAATTCGTCAAAGCCCTGCGGCGCGAACTCGACGAGGCGGGCAAAAAGATGTGGCAGAGCGAGCTGGCCTGGCATTCGTTCGCGCCCGACCTCGACGACCAGATGCTCTCGTTCAGACTCGATCTGAAAACGCGCAAAGCCGATTGCCGGTTGCTCTTCGTCACGTTCAACAGCCTCGACCGCAAGCTGGCGTTTTCGCCAAACCTGCCGCAACTGTGGTTCGAGGTCGAGCGCGGCGAAACTCTGCAATCTCGCGCTGCGGAAGTATTGACCGGCTACTTCCGCGGCAAGGGCAAGGGCGACCACCAGCCCATCCCCAAACCAGAAGACGTTTCGATCAAAGGCCGAGCCTGGGCCAGCACGGTTGAAATCGAAGTCAACCCGCCGCTCGTCGCCCGGACTCGCAAAGAGGAATTCCGCGCTCACCTGGGCGGCGCAGAAACGCTGGATGGCGAGGCAGAATTGCACGAAGTTGGGCGATGTTTGGATTGGCTCTATCCCGACGGATTGAATCGCGTGGTCGCCCGCGAACGCGAAGTCGCCGAGTTGACGCGGTTGCTGAAAGCCGATGACCGGCGACCAGTCCTGCTGGTCGGCCCGCGTTTGGTCGGCAAATCGGCGCTGGTCGAAGAATACGTTTATCGCACGGTCGCCCAGCGCAAATCGCAATACAGGAACAAGAACAACGTCTGGCTGATCGCGCCGCAGCGGTTGATTTCCGGCATGTCTTACGTCGGGCAATGGGAGAACCGGTTGATCGCGATTTTGAAAGAGGCGAAGGAGCGCGACCACATCCTCTACTTCGACGACCTGATCGGATTGTTCAAAGCCGGCCTCAGCCGCGACGCCAACCTGAACGTCGCGCAGGTGATGAAGCCTTACATCGAACGCCGCGATGTGCGCGTGCTGGGTGAGATCACGCCCGAAGCCTGGCGCGTGTTGCGCGAACAGGATCGCGGTTTCGCTGATTTGTTTTATTTGTCGCCGGTGGCGGAGCCGAGCGAGGATGAAACGTTTGAGATGTTGTTGGGGCTGATACGGCAGTTGGAATCGCAGCATCGCTGCATTTTCGGGTTGGACGCGCTGCCCGCCGCGATTGACCTGCAACGCCGCTACGTGCGCGACGCGGCGTTTCCGGGCAAGGCGGCGGCGTTCCTGCGCCAACTGGCGATCAAACATCGCGGCTCGGCTATCGGTCGCCACGAAGTGATCGGCGAGTTTCAGGCGAAGAGCGGGCTAACGTGGTGGATGCTGTTCGATGGGCATAAGCCGGGCCGCGATAACGTGATTGAAATGCTGGGGCGTTCGGTCATCGGCCAGAAGGCCGCGACGGAAGCCTGCGCCGATTGCGTCTCGGTGGCCGAAGCCAGGTTGAACGATCCCGACCGGCCGCTGGCTTCGTTCCTGTTTTTAGGTCCGACCGGCGTGGGCAAAACGCAATGCGCGAAGGCTCTGGCTCAGCTTTTGTTCGGCAGCGAGGAGCGGCTGGTCAGGTTCGATATGAACGAATTCGTCTCGCCCGACGCCATCGCGCGATTGGTCGGCACGTTCGATCAACCCGAAGGATTGTTGACCAGCGCCGTGCGCCGCCAGCCGTTTTCGATCATCCTGCTGGACGAAATCGAGAAGGCGCATCGCGACGTTTTCAACCTGCTGTTGCAGGTGATGGGTGACGGGCGGTTGACCGACGCGCTCGGACGCACGGCGGATTTCACGAACGCGATTCTGATCCTGACCTCGAATCTGGGCGTGAAGGAGGCGTCGAGCGATTTGGGGTTTCAATCGTTGCGCGCGGGCGAAGCCGGCGTCTACATCCAAGCCGCCGAAAAATTCTTCAGCCCGGAATTTTTCAACCGGCTGGATCGCGTCGTCCCGTTCGAGCGATTGAACCGGCGCGAGATCGCGCGCATCGCCCACAATTTGATCCACCAGGTCTTCACGCGCGAAGGTCTGGCGCGGCGAAAGACCGTCATCCGCGTTGACAACCGCGCGATGGAGCGCGTGATTGACGCGGGGTTCCATCCCAAACTTGGCGCGCGCGCGTTGAAACGGGCGATTGAAAAACAGTTGACGCAACCGCTCGCCATCCATCTTTCGGCGCTGCCCACGTCGGCGCCGGCGGTGATTGACATCTTGCCCGGACGCGAACGGTTGCAGATCAAGGTCCAGGAGCTGATCGAAGCAGAACCGCAAGAGAACCGTTCGATCGCCGATCTGCTCGATGATCCCGAATCAACGCTCGAAAGCATCGAGGAGTTCATCCTGCGGTTGGAAGAAGAGATTGCGGTGATGCGGCCCGAAGGCGCAATCTCGCTCGACGCCATCGAGCCTCGGCATTACCGTTACTTCACTTTGAACGAGCGGATCAGGCGGTTACGCGGGCGCCGCGACTGGCTGGTCAGACAGTTCGAGGCGGCGGCGCGCGGATTATCGCGTCTGACCTCAGGCAAACCGCGCGTCCCGCAAGCGGACGAACACAGGTCGCTCGTGGCTCGCAGCCCCGCGCCCAGACAGTTGCTGAAAGAAATCTTCGCGGTCGAAGACATTCACACTTATTTGCGGGAATTGGCGACGCAAACGAAACACGAAGGCAGCGATCTCAAAGAGCAACTGGCCGGCGCGGCGCGCGAGGCGGCGCTGCTGGCGATGCTGGCGCAGGACGAGGAGGAAGAATCCGGCCGGGCGCTGATCCTGCTTCATTCGCACGTCGCCCATTATGTGGGTTATCGAAATCGGCTGAAGACTGCTTACCGTGATCTGTTCGGCGCTCAATTCGGATTGGAAGCGCAATCGCTGACCGCCGATTACAAACTCCTCCTGCGCGCCGACGACTGGTTGTTGGTGAGCGGAAGACACGCGGCGCAACTGGCCCGAACCGAACAGGGCACTCACCTTTACTTCGACGAATACGAAACGATGGCGCCGATCCAGGTCATAGTCTTTCCGATCGAAGCCGAAGTCAGACCGCGCGCCGCCATCATCGAACAGATCAGAGAGCGCAAACGCTGGATCGAACGGCTGACGATGAATGAGGCGAGCGTGGACGACGATCCGCATCCGCTCGACCCGGTCATCCGCATTTACAGCGAATTCGACGGGCAAGTGAAGACGACGGTTGATCTGCGTTCGGGACTGACCGTGGCGCGTTTCCCGACGACGGATGAT
>Ga0187893_10005309_pt1 | contig 23279 bp, 22 predicted proteins | sample MA1701074metaG_FD_139574 | JGI IMG/M metagenome (GOLD analysis project Ga0187893, IMG submission 139574) | White microbial mat communities from a basaltic lava cave in the Kipuka Kanohina Cave System on the Island of Hawaii, USA - MA170107-4 metaG ...
ACTATGACGAAAATGGGAACCTGAAGAAGTTAAGGAGGTATGCCAGAATTGATGGAGTACCATCCGTGCTCGACAACCTGAATTACAATGGCTTTGGCAGTACTTCCGTAACCAATCAGTTGCGCACAGTCGAGGATACAGGAAACCAAAACGTTGGGTTTATCAACGGTGCCAATGGACAGGCTACGGAGTATTATTATGATGCGAACGGGAACATGAAAGAGGATATGAACAACGCAGTTACCCTGGTTGAGTACAACTACTTAGACCTACCAGAAAGAGTAGTGATCAATGGAGGAACAGGCAGTGAAACATCGGTTGAGTTCCTTTATGATGCATCCGGCTATCTCCTTCGTAAGGTTTACAAAAGGGGCACTTATGAGGAATCTAGGATTGACTATGTGAACGGGGTTCAGTATACAAACTCAAGTCTTGCACTGGTATTCACACCACATGGTAGAGTTACCAAATACAACAATACTTGGGAATACGAGTACTTTCTAAAAGACCATCAAGGAAGCACTCGACTAGTTTTTGGTTACCTCCATGAGGTAAATACTTATAGGGCAACAATGGAGGTTTACTATTACGCGCAGGAAAACACCGATTTCAACAAGGTGAGTTCAACAGGATATACGGATGTTGCCCCCTACTTGTATAACCATACGTCACAGAGTGCAAATGTACCGGTGCCAAATAAATCCGCCAGGCTGAATGGATCCGAAATAGGCAGGGAAGTGGGTCCTGGAAAGGAATTACTTATTAACTCTGGCGAAAAGCTAAGAATGGAGGTTTTTGCTCGCTACAACCCAGGCAGCGGTAACACAAGCGATGTTGTGGGCAGTCTGGTTGCTGCAGCAACTACTAGCATGAATGTTACTCCCTCTGAGACGCCATTGGCGTACTCGGCATTCAACACTTACCTGCCAGGATTTGTCGATGGTGTTTCCTACAATCCCGGTGAGCCTAAGGCCTACCTGAATTACATCTTGTTTGATGCCGCTTTCTCAGCAACACCACAATTTGGATATGTATCCATTCCTTCAAGTTCGGCTGTCAAATGGGAGAAGCTTGCTATGGAGATAACCGTTCCAGCTGGATTCAATGGTGGAGTCGCATATGTTTACTTAACCAACGAAAGCAACTACAATGTATTCTTCGACGATTTTCTGATAATTCATGAAAAACCGTCAATGGCATTGCGCGCTACAGAGTCGGCAGACTACTATCCATTTGGTTTACTCATTGAAGGCACCCGCTATGTAGATGAAGGAAGGTTAGCGAACGCCTATGGCTACCAGGGCGACTATTCGGAATTTGATAGCCGTACCGGTTGGAACAGGTTTGAACTTAGGGGGAACTATGACAGTCGATTGGCAAGATGGAATTCAACCGATCCATATGGGCAGTACCCTAGCCCCTACGTTGCATTTGGAAACAATCCTGCGTTCTTTGTTGACCCCGACGGAGGCTTCGCACTCAACCTTGGTGCAGGCTTGGCCAGGGCACTTGAAGGTTTTGTTGCTGGCGGAATAATAGGCCTCTCCTTTGACAAGGACAATTGGCTTAAGTATGCAGGTATTGGTGCAGCTGTCGGAATGATTTGGGGCTTAGCAAGTCCGATGGTGGATATGGGAAGTGAAACTGCTACTGTCCTTGATAAGTTTAGAGCAAATTTCGAGTATACCTTTACAGGAAAGGAAGGCATGATCGTTTCCAAGACTCCTCTTGGAGCTCGCAAAGAGTACAACTACAAACCGCCATTTCATGAAATAAGATACATTAACGAGAACTATGGCGCTAGTTTTGATAAGTTGTACAGAAAACCAATTAAGAAATGGTTAAAGCAATCTAGGGAGGATTGGGCTGTTGAAATTGTTGATAAAATAAAAGCGATGGGACTACCCAGAATAAGAGACGCGAGGACGGGCGCTACAATGCGACCAACAAGTGTTGGTGTAGGATCTCAGCGTTATCCAGTGCCAATAAAAAGCCAATGGGGGGACAAATTCAATCCCGATCCTAATAAAAAAGAATATGTGAATCCCGGGAATATAAGACTGAAAAGTGCTCGAGGTAGAGTGATGATAATAAGGTTCCCTGCCAAGCATCAAGTCCCTCCCCCCCAACCCCATCAGGATATGACTGTTACAATCGAGATAGGCTTTCAAAAAGTCCGGTAAGCTTGAATGCGATGAACAAAGGCTTACTTATAACCGGGTTCGCTATTTATAGTTTAATCTCAAGCGGACAATTGAATAGTGAATTTAAAGACGCGTTGAGTGTGGTTCTTACAAATAATGATGTCGCAAAACTGGTGTTCGTAGATTTTCCAGCCCAACAGAAATCGACATATATCCTAACAAATGAAGTAATTGTTGAGAATGCTGAGAATTACTATGAAACGTTCTTTGAGATATACGGCTCAGATTCTTTGGGAAGCAAGGTATTCTCAACAACTAAAGGAGATGTAAGGGTTTTTGACAAGCCGTTACAATTGAGCATTGTGTCAAGAGACCAACTAAAAACAGTGGTAGTCATTGATAGTTTTAGAAAAACGAAGAGTGGTCTTAGAGTTGGAATGTACACCACCAACCTCGAGAGTAAGAGATGGCATTCTGCCACTGGTTCAAAAGAGAAGTTCAAGAGAATTAGCTGTATTCTGAATGGTGACGGAGGTGTGTTGAATGTAGTTAGTATTAAGGTTTCAGGAATTGGACATAAGTCTATTATAAACTGAAGGGTCATTCATTTGGACTTATTCAATTCGGTTAAGAGGTATTCCTTCAACTCAAACAGCAGTTCAATGCGTTTAGGGTGTTGTCAGCTTCAATTAAAGAGTTTACCAAGAATTTCAGCCTCACTTGTAGCGATTTTTCTTCTTAGCGGCAAGACTGATGCCCAGCCCTCGATATTGTTATCTGCCAAACATGTTGAGAAGGTCAATTCTGCAACTTCTGGTATTAAGCGGCTCAAACTTTACAGAAAACTCTACTCAAGAGATAGTGTAATGCGATTGCGAAAACTGGAAAGAATCCAAGGTAAAAACTGGGACAGCCTTGCCCGCGCAACCAGGAAGGCAGCCAGATTGGAGAAGGATGTTGGAATGATTCCTGTTGAGTTGCCTGGACCCGACTTTGAGTTAGCGAGAACGCTTGCAACTCTGGATGCTGATTCAGGGGTGCAATTGTTGCGAGCACAGCGTCTCCAAAAACCCGAGCTTAGAAAGTACCTTAAGGACAATTACGGCCTTTCCGATCTGGAAATAGGCGCCCTTGCAAAGGGTGACACCGCCGTGAGATCCAAGTTTAAGAACCAACTGGAAAAGCAGCTTAACTCGAACTCCCTTGGCCTATCGCATGGTCAGCGCAAGCAGATCGAGCTTTTAAGAGCTTCTTATGGAAAGTATTCTACGGAAGCAATGCAGTACGTTGCTTTTCTAAAGGACTCAATATATGGTTTTGACAGCCTCAAGTCAGTAGCAGCTACAACTGCAATGCAATCTTCACCAGGATTTAAAGGGTCGGTGGCTGGTCTTGTTGATTTTGAAGAACTGAAAGCAGGGCAATCAGAGCTTACGGAATACAAGAAGACTATTGAGGGATATAACAATCAGTTGAAGGAATTCAACAACAACCCGGATGCCATTAAAAAAAGGGGAATTGCGGAAATGGTGGAACAGAAGCAAAGATTGTCAGGGTTCCAAAGCAAAATAGCGGACTTGAAAGGAGAATATTCAACTCTGTTAAATTCCAATGATTTGTCGACGGGAATTAAGGCAAAGTCCCTTACCGGAACGCCACTGCGTGAACGTTGGGTTGTCGGTGGCAACTTCAATATACCGAGCACAATACCCTTTATGCTAGACCTTTCATTGCAGTTTGGCTATCGCATTGACAAGCGGTTTCAGGTTGGAATCTCTGGAATATACCGAGCCACTTTCGTGGATACCGTTAACTGGTCAAATGCCATTTCACCTGAGCGCTATGGGTATAGCGCCTTTTCAAGTTACGGCCTGATGGGCAACTTCTTTGGCTACTCGGAATGGGAGAATACAGTTAGTTATGTAAAGTCCGCAGCAGACAATGGGAATAATGCATGGGTCTCCAGTCTGCTTGTTGGCGTGGGAAGGACATTTAACATACACCCCAAGGTCAAGGGATCAATTCTGATTCTGGGAAATGTCCTGCACGAAAACGGAAAATCCCCTTACCACAGCCCGTTGGTGGTCAAGACGGGGTTTCAATTGACGCAATTGGCGTTAATGAAGAAATAGTACCCAGAGCCTAGCGCCTAGCGCCTAGCGCCGAGCGCCGAGCACCGAGCGCCGAGCACCGAGCGCCTAGCGCCGAGTCCCCAGTACCCTCCTCACCACCTCATTCACATCCGGCGAAACTTTCAATCCGAAGACGAGCCCTCCATAGACCAAGCTCATCAGTCCCGACCGAAGGATCATATCCACCATCACATTCTCGGTTGCAGGCAAAATCATTGACGCTGCCCAGGTGACCGCGCCGATGCTCAGCACCTTGAAGAACTGCCAGTTGAAAGGCTGCAAGCCCAGCGTGGCCCACACAAAGATGAATTTTACAAAGTTGAACAGCACAAGTGACAATGCGGCTCCGGACGCCGCACCCACCAGGCCATAGCGGGGGATAAGCAGATTGTTCAGCGCAATGGTCATCACGGCCAGCGACAGCAACAGGATGATGTTGAACCAGTAATACTTCGACAACACAATGATCTCACTGCTGGGACCAAAGAACATGTCGGCCAGTTTTCCGGCTCCGACAAGGATGACCACTGCGTAGCCTGCCTGGTAGATCGCACCGTTGGGCATTAAGGCGAACATGTTATCGAGGTTTGCGGCGATACCGAGAAGGAGAAGCAATCCGACAATGAACTGGTTAAGTGCGGACTTGCGGTACAACGTTTGGATCTCTGCCATGTTGTTGTTCTCAAATGCGCGAGAGATCAGGGGCATGATCACAATGGAGATCGCACGCTTTGGGATCTCGATAACAGTAGCCATGTAGAAGGCCGTGGTGTACACGGCGTTGGCAGCAAGCCCGACCATACCTGCCACCATCAGGCTGTCCATCTTCGCGATGATGATCATGCCGGCTGTTCCCGCAAAACCAAACAAGCTGTAACGCAACATTTCTATCCTGAGTGCGGGGTCAAGTTTCGGCCAAGTAAATGACAGCTGCAGATCGCCGCTGCGGTACAAGTAGAGGGCCAGCGCAAGCAGGCAGATGAAGTGCGCGACAAGTGTCGAGAGAATGAACTGGTCGAATGTGAGATACTTCATGAAGTACATCAGAACGGCAACGCTAAAGAGCAGTCGTATGACGAGATCGCGTAAAAGGCTGGGAATCACTGTTTTAAGCAGCGAACGCGCGTACGATTCCAGCACGGCGGTGATCACCAGGATCAGTGTAAGCCACAGGGTGAGCGAGAGATACCCGATGAAGTCCTTCGCTTTCAACTCAAAGTATGCGGCGATCGCCTCGCGGAAGAACAGGAACACGATGGAGAACACCGTGAATCCAACGAGGGAGCCCATCAGCATGAGCGTGATAAACGCACCTGACTGACGCTGGTCGTCGCCGAAACGGGGAAAGTACCGCTGTACACTAATAGCGACGCCAAACTGGGCGAAAGGCGAGAAGAGAAGCGCGGCATCCTGCAGGGTGCGCAGCGCGCCTATCTGTTCGGGTACGAGAAACTTCGGGTAGAGGTAGAGGAGGTTTATATAGCCCACCACGACCCCGATGTAAGACAAGATGGTTGTGGCAATACTCTGCCTGGCGACAATGCCCATGAGGGGAAATTTACTATAATTCCGGGATGTGTTTGGATCAGCGTATCACCTGCACATTTCCCTTGAAGGAAGTCTTGCATCCCGGAACGTCAACGGTATAGTAGTAGACGCCTGCAGCCAGGTCGTGTGCCGCCCAGTTGTTATCGAACGCGGTGGATTCCAAAACCAGTCCTCCCCACCTGTTCAGCCTGACCGACGGCACAACCGGTTTACCTGTGAGAATTCGCCAGGTGTCATTTCTACCATCGCCATTTGGGGTGAATCCGGAAAGGCTGCCATCGAAAACCTGCGCATCCATCGGGGTTCCCGACAACCCATCGTCGAGGTCGGCGCCCACCGCAATGTCTTCTACTCCGTCGCCATCGAGATCGCCAAGGCCAGTCAGGTTTGTTGATTTTCTGCTGAGCTTTAATAGAGCCGTTTGAATTCAGGAAGAAGATCCAAATAGCGCATACCGGTTTCCGTCCGGATTGTCGTAACCTCCGCCCACGGCGATATCCTCCACGCCGTCGTTGTCAAGATCGCCAATGCCTCCCACAGCCGATCCAAATGAGTCGGAATCACCTGGCTCAGGCGGTTGAATCTGCACGGCACCCTTAACCGTACCTGAAGGATTCAGAAAGATAATGAACGCAGATCCAAGTGAAGGATTCAGATTTGTGGCACCAACGACGAGATCGGGCGTGCCGTCGTTATCGAGGTCGCCGATAACATCCATTTTGATGCCGGGTCTGTCGCCATCGGTGAGAAGGTTCGGGAAACCGCCGCTTGTGCTGCTGATTTTCGCAAATTGCGTTGGGAACTGACCATGCACTGGTTCAAAAATGAAGCCCCGCCAATCAGTGAAAACATGTAAAGAAGCCGGGCAAATCCCAGTGACACGAAAGCCAACTTCATCGGGCACAGATAGTGGCTTTTCTATCCAAAAAACTCCTGGATCCATGATGCTTTCTCCGGCGGCACAAAAAAACAGTCACGTACACCATCGTCAGCTGCGCGATAGATCGTCGGCGTCTTGAAGAGCTTTCCGTGTTGATGATTATAAAAGGTGTAGCCGTATGAGGCCATGAGCGTCTCCAATGCGGGTTCGATTTTGTTAAAAAGCGTTTCGCAAATAATGATCGGCCGGCGGGTCCGGATCACATCTGATGCGCCGGCGATAACAAGGTCTTCTGATCCCTCCGTATCCAGTTTGATCATATCGATTTGTTTGTTGCACATGTACTGGTCGAGGGTATCTGCTGCGACTTCGATGAGGGCCTGTGCCCCGCCAACATGACCGGTTCCTCCAAGTTGATGCTCAAGAAATGAATATTTACGGATTAAGGGCGGACTAAACCTCAAAGTACCAGGCTTGTTTGACAATGCCATGCCGACTATCCGCACGGCTGACTCCACTTTGTTGATTGCGACATTGGCTTTTAAATAGTGCAACGGCCCGGGAGCCGGCTCGAACGCATAAACCCGGACGGCCGGGTTTATTTTCGCGGCAAGGATGGAGTAATACCCGATATTGGCGCCAACATCCGCAAAAGAGTTACAACGTGAGATCAATCGCTCAAAGATGGATGTGTACTCAAATGCATTGGGGCCATAATAAAACAGTACCCTGGAGACGTGGCTTGTCGGGTTGCACTTGAGTTTGAACTCAAGGCCGCTGTGAAGACGAAGCCTGATCACCCCGGAGGGCGGCAGCTGAAATGTAATCATCGGGACCAGCCATTTGTTGATTGTCCGCAGGACGCGGTTGACCGCAGGATGATAGATGATCCGATAGATGAGGGTTCTCATCAGTCAACCGGTTTAAACCAAATGGTGGTATCGAAAAGCCCGGTCGTCGTGACGACTTTTTTCCATTTAGCGAGGACACGAAAGACTGGTTCATACCTGCTCCTGTCTGAATTGTCAAGTACGAACAGCCCGCCTGGCTTCAGCCTGGGAATCGCAAATAGTGAACATTCAACACGCGCGCGACCATCAACAAGTATAAAATCAAAATGATTGGGAGGATACGTGGAGATGAATGTGAAGTAGTCGTGGTACTCTCTCATTACTTGGAAGTCACTTTCTGAAAGTGAGTAGTCCCTGTAGAAGGTGTAGGCAACAGGTTGTTGTTCGTACTTTGGCGGAATGAGGTGATAGTCAATATTTGAAATTCCGTATGCTTTCAGGTTATTCTGCACCTTCTTATGCCACGTTTCGTGATGCTCTACACTTGTAAGATGACCCAACCGGCGTGCGAGGAAAACAGTACTGTTCCCGCTCCCGTACTCAAAGCCAATCATTTTATTATGAAGCAGTGTTTTCAGAATCCTGATCGAGGCCTGGCTGGTCCATGGGGTGTGGGGATGTGTGAGCTTGTATACCTTATAGTTAACTTTCAAGAGTGGCCTGGCTAGCCGGTACAACAAATACCTCCAGTGTAATGACTTTTTATAAACGAAGTTGTGCCTGAAAAGCGAAGCTTCGGAAATCCTTTGTGCAACATCAAATGGTGTCATGCTTTGGACAAATTCTCGTACACGGAGATTAGTTCCTTTTGAGTTGTCTCCCACGTCAGGCTTCCTTCGAGGGTTGCTTTTCTTCCATTTGCACCGAGCCGCCCCCTGAGTGTCGCATCCTGGTAGAGAGTTCTGATCTTATTGGCGCAATCTGAGGCATCGCCGGCGCGAAAAACGAGTCCCGAATCATATTTCTCCACCAATCGTTTGAGAGGGGCGGAGGAACTTACCAGTAAAGGTTTGCCGGCCATCATTCCTTGAAACAACTTATGCGGGACTGTATTGTCTGTATGTCCGTTGGATTGATGAGGGATAATATTTACATCAGCATAGTGCATGAAGGAGTAGAAGCTGTGGAATGGCTGATAACCGAGGAAGTGCACCTGTCGAAGGCCCAGTGCATTTATCAGCCGCTGAAGCCGCTTCATCACAGACCGGCCAGCGCTTCCCACTATGGCTAGTTGGATACCCGGAACATCTGTGAGGAACTGCATGGCCTGGATAGCCACATCTACACCGCGGTGCGGACCAATGCCCCCTGAATAGGTTACCGTAAATTTGCCTGGCAATGAAGCATAGACAGCAGGGTTAAGTGATTGCTGCGCAAATGATTTCTCTTCTGTGTTGGTGACAACAACAATCTTTTCAGGATCGGCGCGATGTTCTAAGATCAACCTTGCTTTCATTTCCTCGACCACAGCGATAATCCTGTCGGCGCGACGTATCGTCTCAGCCTCAAAGCGCGCCCACCGATTGGGGTTCAGGAACAGGTAATTCTTAAGCCGTGAAACCAGATTGGTTTTCCATTGAAACCAGGTCCGTATCGCCTCAGGATAGTTTTCGTGAAAATCAACAATTACGACGAGATTCATTTTGTTCTTAAGGCTAAGCGCCGTGCCGGCAAGAGGGAGGTCGTGCACGTGCACCACGGAGATCTTCTCCTGCTCAAGAATGGTGACCATCGCTTTTTTGAACCTGGGATGAATGAAGCTGACCGACATGACCACGTCCCAAAAAGCCAACTGGAAGTTATTGGTACCGGCCTTGATGCGGTGAACATGAATTCCCTGTACGATTTCACGATCTGCCTCTTCTGTTCTTCTCAGGCACAACAGGTGTACGGTCATGCCATTGCTGATCAGCGACCCTGCCTCCTTGCTGACGCGGATGTCTGATGGAAAAGGGGCATTCAAGATCATTAGCGCTTTCCTGGTCATACAAAATTGGCGTCCTGCAAAGAAAATGAATTTGCAACGCTAAATTGTAGCGATGAAATCGACATTTTAAGCGCTTTGCATTCAATTGAATATTGATTCAGACTATTCCTTGTGGCCTTAACCAAAAAGATTATTAAAACATGAAAATAACTTTGGTTGCGGGGGCCAGGCCCAATTTTATGAAGGTCGCGCCGCTGATCCGCGCCATAGAAATGGAGCAGAGCAATGGCACGGCATTGTCGTACCGGTTGGTACATACGGGCCAGCATTACGACAATCAGCTGAGCAGCATATTCTTCAAGCAACTTCAATTGCCTGAACCGCAGGTAAATCTGGGTGCGGGTTCCGGGTCGCAGGCCGAGCAGACAGCCCGCATCATGACCTCATTTGAAAAAGATCTGGAACAGCATCCTGCCGACCTGGTTGTTGTAGTTGGTGACGTTAACTCCACAATGGCCTGCACGATTGTTGCCAAGAAAATGTCAGTACGCGTCGCTCACGTGGAGGGCGGCATCCGGTCATTCGACATGACTATGCCGGAGGAGATCAATCGAATTGTGACAGACTCTATCGCGGATTACTTTTTTACAACATCCCGGGTTGCCAATGATAATTTATTACAGTCTGGTGTTAGCCAGGACCAGATTTTCTTTGTCGGCAACACGATGATCGACACGCTGTTATTCAGCTTGTCGAATACTTTTCCACCAAAAATCTGGAATGAAAGGAAGCTCAGCCACGGTAAGTATCTGGTACTAACACTGCACCGTCCATCCAATGTTGATGATCCCGCCCGTTTTGAGAACCTGATGAATACGATCGATCAGCATGCCGAAATGGATCTGGTTTTTCCAGTCCACCCGCGGACAAGGAAGAATTTGGACAGTTTTTCTAAAACTCCCCCAGACAGCTATCGGGGGCGAATAGTACCCTGTGAACCGCTGAGCTACCTGGAATTCATCTATCTGCTGCAGCATGCAAAAGGTATCATAACCGATTCTGGTGGAATTCAGGAGGAAGCTACGGTACTGGGGATACCCTGTGCGACGATGCGTCAAAGTACGGAACGACCCGAGACTGTGACCTGGGGAACCAATGAAATAGTCGGGGACCGGTTGGATTTACTTGCCGCAGCAATGAAATCCATGCAGGCGGGGAATTGGAAGAAAGGAACTATTCCTGAATTGTGGGATGGAAAGGCAGCCGGAAGGATTGTGCGTGAACTGGTCAGGCTACTTCAATGACCTGACCTTTCCGGATTTTCCTTTACAAAACGCTCCCAGGTACCTGCATTCCTTTTCACTTTGTCCTGCTGGTAGAAGTGACACACCGCTACGCCCAATGCGTCGCTGGCGTCCAGCAGCTTCGGCAGCTCGCGAAAGCCAAGAATCTGCATCAGCATCCGCGCCACCTGCTCCTTTGAAGCATTGCCGTTGCCCGTTACAGACAACTTCACTTTCTTCGGGGCATACTCCACAATGGGTACTTCCCTGAACAGGGCCGCCGACATGGCCACGCCCTGCGCACGACCAAGCTTCAGCATGGATTGCACGTTCTTCCCGTAGAAGGGAGCTTCCAGTGCAACTTCATCCGGTGAAAACTCGTCAACAAGACCAAGGACGCGCTCAAATATCTTCTTCAGCCTGAGTTCATGAGAGTCGAATTTGGAAAGGCGAATCACGCCAAACTGGAGCAACTGCAGCTTTCCTCCCCGAACAAGGATCACGCCGTAGCCCATCACGTTGGTGCCGGGGTCGAGTCCGAGGATGATGCGCTCCCTGCCTGCGCGGGCTATGGCGGGCAGGACCTTCGACTGTTGCGATCGCGAAACCGGGTTAGTAACTTTTTTGACAACTTTACTCACCACCCAAAAATACAGACAAAAGCGTGATCGGAGTGCTTGTTGCCATATTGACAGCCTACATCCTGCTGGTCATCGCCCTGCTGGTCGGATGGGTGCGCGTCCGGCGACAACCCTTGCCGCCCCGCACCGCCACTCCTCCGGCTGTTTCGGTGATTGTCGCCTTTCGCAACGAAGCGCCTAATCTGCCAAACCTTGTACGCGACCTGGCCGGGTCGGCTTTTCCCGCCGACCGCTTTGAAGTGATCCTTGTCGACGACCATTCGGAAGATGGTTCACCTGAAATCGTCAGGGAGTTGGCACAAAAATACTCCAATGTGAAGCTTCTGGTTCTCTCATCCGATCTGACAGGAAAGAAATCTGCGCTTCAATTTGGGATTGAACGGGCCCGCTTTGGCATCATCGCCACGACGGACGCTGACTGCACGCTGTCGAAGAACTGGCTCACCTGCGTGGCGAGTTACTTTGAAGAGGAGCGCACGAAACTGCTGCTTGGCCCTGTGAAGCTCTCCTTTGACGGTACTTTTTTTGGACAACTCCAGGTACTTGAGTTTGTCAGCGTAGCTGGCACTACTGCATCCACAGTGGGATTGGGTCATCCTGTGATGGCCAACGGCGCCAACTTTGCTTTCCGAAAAGAAGTCTTTGAGGAGGTTGGCGGCTATGAAGACAACATAGCTATAGCTTCGGGTGACGACGAGTTTCTCATGCGAAAGATCTATCGCCGCTATCCAGTGGGTATCAAGTATCTTAATTATTATGAGGCAGCGGTTACAACCGCTCCTCAACCGAACCTGAAGTCCTTAGTTTATCAGCGCATGCGTTGGGCCGGCAAATGGCGGCACAATCCTGACGGTGTGGCCCGCAGTCTCGCCGCCTTCATCTTTTTCGCGACGCTCTCCTTTCTCACTTTGCTTGTGGTCAATTTGCGTTCACCCGGGTGGAGTTCCGCCATCCTTGGAATGAAGGTTCTCATCGAAGGTGTTTTCATTGCGTGGATGGCGCGCTTTCTCGATAGACCCTTCAACATGCCGGCCTTCCTGATCATCCAGTTGTTTTATCCGTTCTACGTGGTGATCATCGGCATCAGTTCTGCCTTCCTTCCTTATCACTGGAAGGGTCGTCGCTACAGCCAGGGGTGATTTTTGTCATTTTGAGGAGCTTGCCCTGCTTGCCCTCCTCGCGAAGGCGGGAGCGAAGCCGAATGAGCCTGCCCTGAGCAGAAGGGTCGAAGGATTCTGCTAATTTTACCGTTAGTACATGAAATGACAGGGCAGGAGATTAAAACACGTTTAGACCGCAAAGAGCTGGAACTCAACGCGCTGCTTGAGATCACACAGGCGATCAATGCCAACGTGCCTGAAGCGTCGTTGTACAAGATCTTCCATTTTACCCTGCGCTCAAACCTAAACATCCGCAAGCTGGCGCTCTACGTGTTCGACGAGCGGTGGAACTGCCAGGCGAATTTTGGGACGAAAGTGAACTTCCTGAAGCTGCAACTTGACAGCCGGTTTCACCTGATCAAGCAGGTGCACCAGATGAAGGAGTTCGAGGAGCAGTGCGAGTTTCATGAATTTGACATTGTTATACCCGTTGCGCATGAAAACCAGACACTTGCTGTGGTTTTCGTGGGAGGACTTGACCCTGCGCAGATTGATGCCTTCCAGGAAGGAATACGTTTCATACAGGCACTGAGCAACATCATCATCGTGGCCATTGAAAACAAGAAGCTCGTTCGAAAGCAACTTGAACAGGAAGCCTTCCGCAAGGAGTTGGAGATTGCAAGCGATGTACAGCAATTCCTTTTCCCGGAAAAACTGCCAAACACGGATCGCCTGAAACTCGAGGCAAGCTATCTCCCGCACGACCTTGTTGGGGGCGACTATTACGATTACATTCCTATCAACAAGAACCAGTTTCTCCTTTGTGTTGCCGATGTCAGCGGCAAAGGTATTCCCGCGGCACTCATGATGTCGAACTTCCAGGCGTCGCTCCGAACGCTTCTCAGGCAGATGCCGAATCTGACCGAGATCGTAGAGGCGCTCAATTACCAGGTGCTGGAGAATGCAAAAGGGGAGAAGTTCATCACCTTTTTCGGCGCGATCTATGACATCAATCTCCGTACGCTGGTGTATGTCAACGCCGGGCACAACCCGCCGATCCTGTGGGATAAGAAGCACGGCATTCGGCTTCTCGAAGAGGGCAGTACGGTGTTAGGCGCCATGCACCCGCTTCCGGCACTGCAGGAAGGGTTCATCACCGACCTAGACAACTTCTTGCTGTTCTGTTACACCGACGGTCTCACTGAAACTGTAAATGAACAGGGTGTGGAGTACGGATCGCGTTCCCTGGTGGACTACTTCACAAAGAATCACAATAAAGACCTCAAGACCATTCACCAGGATATTATCGTGGGCCTCGACGGGTTTAAGGGAACAAACAGCTATCGCGATGACATCACGATGCTGAGTTGCCGCGTAAGCTGATTAAGGCCTACTTTTGGGAGTTGACGCGACTCGCTTGACAACCGGCTATTTTTTCAGAAGTCCCGCTGTCCTCCGCTGGATCTACACCGGACTTACCTGGAGACTCCCCGGCGATGAGCGTCGTCTCTACCTTACTTTTGATGACGGACCAGTTCCCGGACCGACCGAATTTGTCCTTGGTGAATTGAATCGCGTTAAAGCGAAGGCGACATTCTTCTGCATCGGCGATAATGTGCTCAAGAATCCTGCTGTTTTCAGCCGGATACTTGATGAGGGTCACGCCGTGGGCAATCATACGCACAATCACCTGAGCGGGTGGAAGACTTCCCTCGAAGACTACATCTCAAATGTTAAGCAATGCGATGAAGTGATCATTGCGCATTCAGGCGGCCGAGTGCAAACAATTGCATACTTCCGGCCTCCTTATGGGAGAATTACGCGCCGTCAGATTTCCGCAATCGACCACCATCAAATCATCATGTGGGATGTGCTTACTAACGACTATGCCCGGAACCTCCCGGAAGAAGCCTGCCTGCGTGGTTCGATCACCGCAACCCGGCCGGGTTCGATCATCGTCTTTCACGACAGCCTGAAGGCAGAGAGAAACCTGCGCCACGCTTTGCCGCGCTTCCTGGATCATTTTAGCTCCATCGGGTTTTCGTTCCATTCATTGTGAAACGCGTCCTCGTTTGCGTGCTCGATTGGGGGCTGGGACATGCGACGCGGTCCATCCCGGTGATAAGAGAATTTCAGCGGCAAGGCGCCGAAGTATTTCTTGCCTCGTCCGGACCGGCAGGGCAATTGCTCAGGATTGAGTTTCCAACACTTTGCTACCACGAACTCCCAGGATACAACCCAAAGTATTCTTCAGGGTCGATGATGCTGGCCATGACCAGGCAACTTGGGAAATTCATGAATACCGTCCGATCTGAACACGCCGAAGTTGCGGCGATTGTTAAAGAATTCCGGATTGATGCCATTATCTCCGAGAACCGGTATGGCTGCTATTTCCCCGGCCTTCCATGCATTATGATCTCCCACCAGCCGGTTGTCAGGCTGCAGACAGGCTTCTTTCTGGTTGAACGAATGCTCAATGCATTTCTTCGGCCATACCTTTATAAGTATAAGGAGTTATGGATGCCCGACCAGCCTGGCAGCGGGCTTACTGACCGGTTCATTTCACCAAATCTGCCTGTGCGCTATGTGGGGTGGCTCAGTCGATTTACAAACCTGGGCGATCAGCCCGATACTTTTTCTCTCATGGCCGTGGTGTCGGGCCCCGAACCGCAAAGGGGCATCTTTGCGGAGAAACTTCGCCAGCAGATGAGAGGGTGGCCGGGCAAATCGCTATTGGTAACAGGTCAGCCGGAAAGGAACACCATTGTCCAGGATGGAAACCTCGAGATCGTAAGTCACTTGCCGGCCGCACAGCTCGAGGCGCGCATGCGAGGAGCTGCGTTGGTTATCGCCCGTGGCGGGTACAGCACAATCATGGACTTGATAGCCCTGGGTAAGCGCGCAGCATTTGTTCCGACGCCGGGCCAACCCGAACAGCACTATCTGGCAAGGTTACTGGAAGAATCAGGAGTTGCATATTGTCAGGATCAGGAGAACTTTGATCTGAAAACGCTTGTTGAGCAATCGGGGTCGTATGTGGGTTTTGGTCCCGATGGTCCTCAAATCTTTCGAGAGAAATCAAACGGACTGCTTGAGGAGGCAATCAAACAGTTGTTGTCATGAGGCAATTGCTTCGAAGCTTTTCTGCTGCAATCAAGGGAATACGGGTTGGCATAACCGGTCAGCGCAACCTGAAGATTCAAATGGGCATATCCCTGCTCGTTATCGTTTTGGGCATCTCGGTCGACCTCAGCGCCGGAGACTGGGGGCTTGTCGCCACAGCGATAGGTTTGGTAATCACCGCCGAACTAATGAACACAGCGGTAGAATCGCTGGTCGACCGGGTTGAGCCACGGCAGAATCCCATTGCAGGAAAGGTTAAGGATGTCGTGGCCGGCGCCGTATTGATTGCTGCGCTTACTGCTGTCGTTATTGGTGTTGTAGTCTTTTACAAGTACCTGCCATAGTGATGAGTTGGATCGACACCCACGCACACGTTTACGTCAAGGAATTTGCACCTGACCGGGAGCAGATGCTTCAGCGGGCACGAGAAGCTGGCGTCGGCAGGATCTACATGCCCAATATTGATATCACGTCGATCGACACCATGCTTGCGACTGAAGAGCAATATCCCGGATACTGCATGCCGATGATGGGCCTTCATCCTTGTTCCGTGAAGGATGACTTTGAGAATCAACTTCAAGTTGTAGAAGACTGGCTTCAGAAACGCGCGTTCGCCGCGGTTGGAGAGATGGGTACAGATCTGTACTGGGACAAGAGTTTCTGGAGGCAGCAGCAAGAGGCTTTCCGCATCCAGGCAGGATGGGCGCGCCGGTTTAGACTGCCGCTTGTGATCCATTGCCGTGAGTCGATCGAAGAGACGCTGGCCTTGCTTGAGCCGCTTGCCGGCGACAATCTTACAGGGATATTTCATTGCTTCACCGGCAATACTGACCAGGCAAGAAGGGTCACAGACCTTGGTTTCTACCTTGGGGTCGGAGGGGTTGCTACTTTCAGGAACGGTGGTCTGGACAAGGTGCTGCCGGAAGTCACGGTAGATAAAATCGTTCTGGAGACAGACAGCCCTTATCTGGCACCTGTGCCGTACCGGGGTAAACGCAACGAGCCCGCTTACCTGGCATTGGTAGCGAAACGTGTTGCCGCCATGCTGGGCATGACAGAGACTCTATTGATGGCAGCCACATCAAAGAATGCTGCGGCCGTATTTGGCGACGGCTCGTTAATGGAAAACTTGTAGCTTTCAGGGATGGAGTACACGTCGTTAACGATCGACTCGGCCCTTGCCGGGGAGCCCCGGGCCAGGGTAATGATCATCTACACGGGCGGTACGATCGGCATGGCGCGCAATTCCTTCGGCGTGTTGATGCCATTTAATTTCTCCCACATCCTCGAACACCTTCCGACACTGCGCAACCTGCAGCTGCAGCTGGTGGTAACATCGTTCGTTAATCCGATAGACTCCTCCGACATAGAACCGCGACATTGGCAGGCCATCGGTGAGATCATTGAAAAGCACTACAGTACGCAAAACGGTTTCGTTGTGCTTCATGGCACAGACACCATGGCATACACTGCTTCTGCGGTTGCCTTTATGTTGCAGAACTTATCCAAGCCGGTTGTGTTTACCGGCGCTCAATTGCCGATCAGCGAGTTGCGCTCGGACGCACGTGAAAACCTCATCACCGCGCTGGAAGTCGCCAGTACAATTCGTGAGGGTGTTGCTCGTGTTCCCGAGGTTTGTGTTTGTTTCGGCGGTACGCTGATACGCGGCTGCCGGGCGAAGAAGGTCGAGAGTATGCACTTCGACGCCTTTCAATCAGAGAACTACCCTTTGCTGGCAACGGCCGGAGTAGCCATCAAATACGATGACAGGGCTATCCAACTGGCGGGGACGGCGAAACTCCATGTCTTGAAAAGGTTTGACACGGGTGTTGCCATACTGAAACTGTATCCCGGGATCACGGCGGAGATCGTAGCGCCGGTGGTGCGGAATCCCGGCATCAAGGCCTTGATCCTGGAGTCCTACGGATCCGGAAACGCACCTACAGCCGCCTGGTTCGTGGGCATGCTTGGCGAAGCAATCCAGGCGGGCTTGCTTGTGCTGAATATTTCCCAGTGTCCGGGCGGCATGGTCGTTCAAGGCAAGTATGAAACCAGTCGCGGGTTGAAAGAGGTTGGCGTCATTAGCGGCTCGGACATGACGGTGGAGGCCGCGGTGACGAAGCTTATGCTGTTGATTGGAGAGTATGGAGTGGAGGCTGCGAAGTTGCGTATCAGCAGCTCAATGGCCGGAGAGATGTCGGCGCGCTCGTCTTGACCACTATGCCACGGCTCTTTTCTGCACTAACTCTTTCACTCTTCTTTACTGACCTGGTTGGACAAGATTTTCTTTCCCAGATCAGGAAGCGCCTGGAAATCGATCAGCGCCGAAACCCTGCAGAGAAAGTATACCTTCATCTCGACCGGCCTTTTTACATGACCGGTGAGTCTATCTACTTTAGCGCATACGTCACAGAAGGGTACCAACATAAACCTTCAACACTCAGCAATAATGTTCATGTCGAACTGATTCTACCGGACGGGACACTGTTCTATCGAATTACGATCCGCGCATATGAAGGCAAGGGTAGTGGACATTTCGACCTGGCCGACTCCATGAAGACCGGGGCCTATCAAATCCGGGCCTACACCAGCTACATGCAGAACTTTGACAACGATTTCATCTTCCAGCGAACTGTCCGTGTATATAGTTTGGTTGAGAATCAACAGACGGCTCTAGAAAATGCGGCACCCTATCCAGCAGACATCCAGTTTCTGCCGGAGGGAGGCGGATGGTTGTATGGTGTGGATTCGCGAATTGCTTTCAAGGCTGTAGATCAATGGGGCAAAGGGATCGAAGTGCAGGGAAGAGTCTACGATGATTTACAAAAGGAAGTGGCAGTCTTTCGTAGCACGCACCTTGGCATGGGGCACGTCACGCTTCACGCAGAACAAGGACGTACTTACACAGCAAAAATAGATGGACGGACTGTACCTGTTGCACTGCCTGCCCCCGCAGTCACAGGGTATGCCCTTCAGGTCATCAATGATGTCACTCAGAAGGGTGTGAAGTTCAAAATCCGTACTCCTATAAGAACGATCGACAACGATGTGGTTGTTGTTGTTCATTGCCGGGGCAGGATTATTTTCTCCAGCAAAGTCACTCTAGCTTCCGGCGAAATCAATGGCTCCATACCGCGAACCGCATTCCTAACGGGTATCAATCACATCACGCTGTTTGATCGGAATCAGCAGCCTGTTGCCGAACGGTTATTCTATGTGGATAGAGAGGATGCCGTGGACGTTAAGTCCGCGATTAGTGACACTATCGCAGGGAAGCGAAAAAAGGTCGCGCTTGACTTTGTGGTTCGTTACGCGAATGGCACACCCGCTAAAGCAAAACTCTCCGTAGCCGCCACAGACGATTCCCAGATTGTCCTAAATCCCAACCGCGAGACGATCGCTTCCTACCTTCTTCTTCGTTCTGACTTGAAGGGGACGGTGGAGTCCCCGGGTTATTACTCCAATGCATCCAATCATAACAGATTTGAAGCTTTAGATCTGGTGATGCTTACGCATGGGTGGAGGCGATTCGTGTGGGAGCGGATTATCAACAATGAGCCGGTCAAGATCACCTTTCCTGTAGAAAAGGGATTTCCCATTTCAGGAACGATGAAGAGGCACTACTCCGAGAAGGGAATTCCCCATGGGAAAGTGAGCTTTTTGGCTAAGGATTTTAAAACAGTTTTTGGGGCAATTGAAACAAATGCGGCGGGTTGCTTTCGGGTAAGTGACATCCAGGTTGATGGCCCCGCTGAAATCCTGTTCCAGGGTCATTTCAAGAAAGAGAAGCGAACTGATGTCTGGTTTGATTTCGACACGGTGCAAGTGCTCGCCAGGCCTGGGCCAGGGTGCCGCCCGCCTGTTGAGGAGTTGGGAGATTTTGAACGAGCATTCATCAACAGGGGCATTGCAAGGCGCAACATCGACGAGCGGTACAACGTTGAAAAAGAAGTCACCTTACTGGAAGGAATCGTAATCACCGCAAAAAGGATTCCCACCTCGGTGAGGGAAAAAATTGTCGCGGGCGGCCACGGTTGGCAACGCACCATCACTATCGAAGAGGGCACATGGGCGCAGCATCCATTCCAGTTGCTCCGCAACAAAGCCACATCCATCGGTGATTGCCTCCCGTACCGACCGGTGCGGGTGTATTGGAACGGTGTTGAGATCATACATCCTTCCCAGCTGCTCTCCAAAGACGCGAGCATGGTGGCTGAAATCGATACTGGCTGTGACCTAATTGCTTTCTGGACCAGGAAAGGTTCATTTTCAAATAGCGCCACGAGTTTCATGTTGCGAGGATATCAACCCATCCGGGAATTCTATTCGCCCAAATACAACCAGCCGCTCCCCGACCACACAAAGGAAGACTACCGCGTAACGCTTGAATGGCAGTCTGGTCTGGAGACCGACGAACAAGGACAATCACATTTCGAATTCTACACATCGGACAACGCGACGGCCATAACCATCAATTGCGAAGGGCTGACCAGTACGGGAATGCCTGTGGTGTTTCAGAGGAAGGTAATCGTTAGGGAGTAGGCGCTTTAGTCCATGGTCCTTTTGAGAATCGTTAATGGCAGAATACCACCCGAGTACCAGGGATATCAACTGTTGGCGAAAACCAAAAAATCTGCATTTCTTTGTGGCCCTTTTCTGGAGAGGTGTCCGAGTGGTTGAAGGAGCACGCCTGGAAAGTGTGTATACCTGAAAGGGTATCGCGGGTTCGAATCCCGCCCTCTCCGCCATTAAAAATCAGTGCCACTGCGACGGCAGGGCAACGCTGATCCTTCGACGCGTTGTCTGGCCGTCAATTCCGAACAACTTCTTCTGGTGAGATTGAATTTGAGAAATTCCTTACGCATGCGGCCGGCGATAGATCAGCTTTGAAAGTGAGCGAAGCGAACGGACACGGAGTTGAATGAAGGTCTCCTAAAACGGGATTCGCACAGCTAAACCGCTGGTTCGACAGGCTCAACACAAGCCCCTCGCCACCCTTACCTGGGGATTCAATGGTGGGCTAATCATTGGTTAATGTTGACAACTCATCCGCTTATAGTGACTTTTTGCCACCAAGGGGGTTATTCCAAACGAGTGTTCGAGAAATGAGGCCCTCTGTGGCTAAAAATTTGCCTTTTTTTGTTTGGAAACAGACAAAAACTTTAATTTTGGCCACTTCAAGAGAGACTTAAACCTTAAACCATGAAAAAATCATTCTCGATTCTTGCCATTGTATGCACACTCCTTTTCGGAGCCTATGCGTCCTTTGCCCAGGACAGTACGGCTGCGTCGACCCCGACGGAGCAGCCTGCCGCAACGGATGCCGCCGCTGAAGGCGACATGCCCGAAGAGCAGACCTTCCACCAGCTCCTCAAGGAGAAATTCATTGAAGGGGGTGCGCCCTTCATGTGGCCCATACTTATCTGCTTGATCCTTGGCCTTGCCATTTCCATCGAGCGTATTATCGTGCTAAACCTGGCCACGACCAATACCAGGAAATTGCTTGCGCGTGTTGAGGATGCACTCCAGAAGGGTGGTGTCGAGGCAGCCAAGAATGTAACCAAGAACGAGAAAGGACCTGTTGCGTCAATCTTTACGCAAGGTCTCATGCGTGCCTCGGAAGGCATGGACATGGTAGAAAAGTCTGTCGTCTCATATGGTGGTGTTGAAATGGGCAAATTGGAAACGGGTCTCATCTGGATTTCCCTCTTCATTTCACTCGGTCCCATGCTAGGGTTCTTCGGAACCGTTGTAGGGATGGTTGCTGCCTTTGATGCAATCCAGGCAGCCGGTGATATCTCTCCTCAAGTTGTTGCCGGCGGTATGAAGATCGCTTTGATTACAACGGTGGGTGGTCTTATCGTAGGTATGATTCTCCAGGTGCTTTACAACTACCTCGTTTCGAAAGTTGACAGCCTGGTGAACGCCATGGAAGACGCATCCATCTCTTTAATTGATATTCTGGTGAAGCACAAACTGACGAAATAATGGATCAGGCTTGCATTGATTTCGGAGTCAGCGAAACCGGTTGTGGCCTGATTTCCGTTGGTATGTATGTAGGATACGCCTTTTTCTTCGTAGCCCTCATCGCACTGTTCGTATTGCCGCTCATGAATGCACTGAAGGAACCCAGGGAACTGGCTAAGTCAGCTGTCGGAGTGATCGGATTGCTGGTTCTCTTTGGGGTTGCATACTCCTTGTCCGGTGACGAGGTGACGTTGGTTGCCGCCTCCTATGGAACAACCGCGCAAGGTTCAAGGATGATCGGGGCTGGCCTGATCATGTTCTACGTGGTGTTTGCCACTGCCTTGCTTGGCCTGATTTATTCCTTCTTCCACAAAGCGATCAAGTAATGGCTCGTCCAACTCCAGATATACCGAACGCGTCGATGGCGGACATTGCGTTCTTGCTGTTGACGTTCTTCCTGGTTACTACCACAATTGCAAACGATAAGGGCTTGAGTATCCAGCTTCCTCCACCACCGGAGGCCCAGCCGCCGGAAGACATTAAGGTGCAGGAACGCAACATGTTCAAGATCCAGATCAATTCCTCGGACGCCCTTCTTGTGGAGGGCGAGCCCATGTCTGATGTTTCGGGGTTGAAGGAAATGATCAAGAAGTTTGTCATGAACAATGGCGTCGACCCGGAGTCCTCTGATAACCCGGAGAAGGCAATTGTTTCCTACAAGACTGACCGTGGAACATCGCACAAGCGCTTTATCGAAATTCTGGATATCATCCAGGGCGCATACTATGATATCTACGCTGAGCGTGTAGGCATTACCAATGCCAAATGGCGTGAGATTGCGGCTGATCTGAATAGCCCGGAAAATCAGGCGATCTACGACAAGGGCCGCGGACGTCGCCCGGATGGAACCAGCGAGATTCCTATGCAGATATCCATCGCCGAGCCGACGAAAGTGGGCAACTAACAATTGATACGTTGAAACATGGGAAAGTTTAAAGGAAAAATAAAACCGAAACAGGAAATCCCGACGTCGTCCATGCCGGACGTAGTGTTCATGCTGCTGTTCTTTTTCATGGTGACTACGCAGCTCCGCGAAACGGCCATTGACGTTCAGCAGCGAATTCCGGAGGCAACGCAAATGCGCAAACTCCTGAGAAAATCGCTCGTGGTCAACCTGTACATCGGTGAACCAAAAAAACTCGAGCAGTACGGAAAGGAGCCCAAGATCCAGGTCGATGACCAGTTTATTGAACCGAAGGATATTCTGTTATGGGTCAACCGTCAGCGAGACAAGATACAGGAGAATGAACGGGACCAGATGACTGTAGCAATGAAAGTGGATTCAGAATCCAAGCGCGGCATTATTGCAGACGTTGAAACGGAGCTTCGAAAGGCAAACGCCCGGAAGATTCTCTACAACACGATGCAAAAGAAGGAGGTTAATTAAGTTTAGTCGTACTCTTGAAGTGAAGAAGCCCCTCGAGATGAGGGGCTTCTTTTTTATATTGCATGATGAACCCAGCGATGGCAATTCCAAAGAACGACAAGCGAATCGTCCGCGCCTGGGTCATGTACGACTGGGCGAATTCGGTGTACTCGCTGGTGATTACTTCCGCCATTTTCCCTGTTTATTACCAGGCTGTAACTACCGGCGTCGACGGAAATGATACCGTAATCTTCTTC
>Ga0187893_10005310_pt1 | contig 23274 bp, 19 predicted proteins | sample MA1701074metaG_FD_139574 | JGI IMG/M metagenome (GOLD analysis project Ga0187893, IMG submission 139574) | White microbial mat communities from a basaltic lava cave in the Kipuka Kanohina Cave System on the Island of Hawaii, USA - MA170107-4 metaG ...
ACCGGGTGCAGATGTACGTTCATGCTGGCGGCCGGTCACCCGCCGAATACGCGCAGAACTGGGTGAAGGCAAAAGAAGAGGGCTGGACCGGATGCAAGGCGGGCTTTATCACCACGCAGGGCGACGTGATCGAACCGGTCCGGTCCATCCGCGAAGGCATCGCTAATCTGAAGGCTGTGCGCGAGGCCGTGGGCGAGGATTTTCGCGTCTGCATCGACCTGCACGGCAAGGCGACGCCCGTAATGGCCATCGATTTTTGCCGCCGGGCCGAGCAGTACTCACCATACTTTGTAGAGGAGGCAACGCAAATCGAGGACATCGATGAGTTGGCCGAGCTGCGGCGGCAAACGCGCATACCGCTGGCAACCGGAGAGCGCTTATTCACAAAGTACGGCTTTACACAAATCTGCGCGCGCCACCTGGTCAATTACGTGCAGCCCGACGTGGTTCACTGCGGTGGGATTCTCGAGATGAAGAAGATCGCCACAATCGCGGAGGCGTACCGCATTGAACTGGCGCCGCACAATCCGCAAAGCGACGTCAGCACGCTGGCTTCGCTGCACGTCGATATCTCGACGCCCAACTTCGCCATACAGGAGATCACTCACCGCGGCAACGAACAGTACTGGACGGACCTGTTTCAGGGCGGCGGCATCACCTACGAGAAAGGCTTCGCGCAGCCGCCTGCGCGTCCGGGACTCGGAGTTACGTTAGACGAAGCGGTCGCCGCCAAGCGCCCCTACCAGCCGCATACGCGGCAACAACTGCGCTTCCCCGACGGCGGCATCGCGGATCATTAACAGGCGGCAGAACTGGCCGTATCCGGCCCGACCACGTCCAGGGCCACGATAGCCCAGGGATACGGGCAAAAATCGATGCAGATTCCCCTTGATTATCTACAGCAGCCAGTGTAATGTAGATAGTCGAGAGGAGCATACAACATTTGGGCAAACCCTCCGATTTGATCCAGGGCACGCTGGACCTGCTGATCTTCAAAACACTATCGCTGGAGCCGATGCACGGCTGGGGAATAGCGCAGCGTGTGGAACAGGTTTCAAGAGACGCGCTGCAGATCCAGCAAGGGTCGCTCTACCCGGCGCTGCACCGTCTGGAGCAACAGGGCTGGATTCGCTCCGAGTGGCGCGAGACGGAGAATCGGCGGCGCGCCAAATATTACATGCTGACCCCGGCTGGCAAACGGCAGTTCGCCATAGAACTCGCGAATTGGCAGCGCCTGTCGGGAGGGATTGATCTGGTGTTGGAGATGGGATGATGCGGCATCTCGACCGGATACGCCTTCGTTTCCGCTCGCTGTTCCGGCGTGGCCGCGTGGAGCGCGACCTCGACCAGGAGTTGTCGTTCCATATCCAAGAGCTGACTCGCCAGCATATCGAACGCGGCATGCCGCCCGAAAAGGCGCGCGCAGAGGCGCTGCGGCAATTCGGCGTCGTCGCTCAACTCCAGGAAGCCTGCCGGGACCAGCGGCGTACGCGATGGATTGAGGATTTCGTCCACGACCTCCGGTATGCCGTCAGGCTGCTGGCGAAGAGCCCGGGATTTACGGCGGTTGCCCTGCTCTCACTGGCATTGGGCATCGGCGCCAACACTGCCGTATTCAGCCTGATAGAAACGATCGTACTTCGCGAGCTGCCTGTGCAGGAGCCGGGAGCGCTGGTGCAGATCGTCGGTGCCGATGGCGAACGGGCGCAAGGGTCTTTCTCCTATCCGTCGTACGAATGGCTGCGTGCCAATGCGCCCATGTTCTCCCACGTGTTCACGTGGTGTTTCACGCGTCTCTGGGCCGGCGAGGGCGATTCGATGGAGTGGATCACTGTCGACAAGGTCTCGGAAGAGTATTTCGCCGGTCTTGGCGTCTCCGCCGTGGTGGGCCGGGCCCTGGGCGACGAGAGCCAACAACCGGAGGTTGCGGTACTCAGTCACAAATGGTGGAACGCGCGATTTCAGGCCGACTCCGGCGTCGTAGGGCGAGAGCTGAGGCTCGGAGGCATTCGCTTCACGATTGCCGGCGTGATGCCCGAAGGATTCCACGGGGCTGACGTCGGCAAGGCGGCGGATGTGTACATTCCATTGGCCGCCGAGCGTTTGCTCGCGCCCCACAGCAAGCGGATGTCACAGCGCAATGCGGTCTGGCTTCCTTTGATGGGCCGGCTCCGCAACGACGTCACGCCGCAACAGGCCATGGCGGGATTCCCGCCGGTGTGGCGGGCGCTGGTAGAAGAGACCGGACCGGCGAATGGTAAGGGGGCGAGCGCGTTCCGCAACTTCAAAGGGGAGCTGCGGCCGGCCGCCAACGGGATTTCCGGTCTGCGCCGCGAGTTTGACAAGCCGCTCAAGGTGTTGTTGGGGGTGGTCGGGGTCGTTCTGCTGATCGCTTGCGTCAATCTCACGAACCTTCTTCTCGCCCGCGCGCTCGGCCGCCAGCGGGAGATTGCGCTTCGCCTTGCGGTCGGGGCGACCAACGGACGGCTGCTGCGTCAACTGCTCACGGAGAGCTTCCTGCTAGCGGTTGTGGGAGCCACACTCGGACTGCTGCTCGCCCAGTGGAGCGGCCAACTGCTGGTGGCCCTGCTTTCCTCGTCGACTAATCCGGTTTCGCTTGACGTGCGCGTCAATTCGAGCATCCTTCTCTACGCAGCGGGACTGGCCGTGCTCACGACGCTGCTGTTCGGACTGGCGCCGGTCATTCGTGCTCTTCGCTCTTCCTTACAGCCGGCGCTCAAGGAAGGCTCGCAGCAGCTGACCGGCGGCTCACACGCCTGAAGTCGCTCACTGCTGGTGGTCCAGGTCGCGCTGTCGCTGCTGCTAACCTTTGGGGCGGCGCTATTCCTCCGCACATTTGGCAACCTCATGTCCGTGAATCCAGGATTCGACGCGGCGCGGGTGCTGGTGGCGGAAGTGCAGCCCATCCGCGTGGGCATCAAGGACGAGGCCGTCCGGCAGTTCTACAGTGATCTCACCGCCCGTCTGGCGCTCGTTCCGGGCGTCGAATCGGTCAGTTCCTCCGTGGGGACACCCATTCAGGGCTGCTGCTGGTGGGACCCGGTACAGGTGGAGGGGTACACGCCTGCTCCGGATGAAAACATGACAACATTCTTCGATCGCGTCTCGCCGGATTACTTCCGGACCATGGGCATCCGTGTTCTGCGCGGCAGGGAATTCAAGGCCCGCGACACGCTTTCTTCGCCCCCCGTGGCGCTCGTCAATGAAAGATTCGCGCGCCGGTTCTTTCCCAACGGGGAAGCGATTGGCCGATTCATCGCGCTACCACCTGCCTACAAGCTTCCGCGCATGGAGATTGTCGGCGTGGTGGCGGACACCTCGCATAGGAACCTGCGCTCGCCGCTTCCGTATTCGGCCTATTTCCCTATGGCGCAGGACCCGTCGGAAATTCGCGGCGCTCTTCAGTTGCTCGTGCGCACGTCCGGCCGTCCGCCGGCCATCTCAGCGGCGGTACGCCGGACTGTTCACTCTTTCCATCCCGCGATTCCGGTGACGATGCGGACGCTGGCCGACGAAATTGACGGCACATTGACGTATGAGCGCCTGCTGGCGCTGTTGAGTGCTTTCTTCGGTGTGGTTGCGTTGGGCCTGGCCGCCATGGGCCTGTACGGAATCCTCTCTTATGCGGTAACGCGCCGCACTGGCGAAATCGGGCTGCGAGTTGCGTTGGGCGCTTCCGGCCGAAGCGTCCTTTGGCTGATAATGAAGCAGAGCATCGCGCTGGTGTTGATCGGGATGGCGATGGGTTGTGCCATCGCGCTGGCCCTTGCGCGATATGTAGAAAGCCTGTTGTTCGGCATGAAGCCGGCCGACCCGGTCACGATCGCTGTCGCTTCGGCGGGCCTCGTTACCGTGACTGCCCTCGCCGCGTGGATTCCCGCGCGCCGCGCTACATCTGTCGATCCGGTCCAAGCCTTGAGGTACGAGTGAGCAAAGGCGGTTGAAAAAGCGCTCTGCGGACTTGCCGCACTTCCCGCACCCGCGACCGATAGTCCGGAATCGCGCGCTTCGTGGGCGCAGCCACCGAAGTCCTGGCAACCGGCGATTGGATAAGCCGGACAGATAAGGCCATCCCTTTGTCGCAGCGAGACGATGGCGTCTGGGTAGGCACCACGCGTCCCGGTCTGGGCGTTACGTTAGACGAAGCGGTCGCCGCCAAGCGCCCCTACCAGCCGCATACGCGGCAACAACTGCGATTCCCCGACGGCGGCATCGCTGATCACTGAGAAAGAGCCTTCAGCGGCCGGCGCCAAAATCAGAATTGAATCTTCAAGCCGAATTGACAACCTCGCGGAAGATTCTGATCCGTTGACCTGCCAAATAAGCCGCTGGCGATGTTACTTTGGGGCTGCGTCAGGTTTACGCGGTTGAATAAGTTGAATAGTTCACCACGGACTTGCAATATGGCGTCTTCCGAGGTGAACCACGGGATCCTGAAGCCCTTGCTAATGTTCACGTTGACATTAGCAAGGCCTGGTGCGTCGAAGGTGTTGCGGCCCAAATTGCCGTGTGTTCCAGGCGCTGGAATGGGGAAGTCCTGTGCTGTAAAAACTCCCCCGATAAAATCGCTGCGCTTAGTTTGTTTGTAGTTGCCAAAGGCTGGAGTGTGTGGCGCATCGTAGTTGAAGCCGTCAGCATTGTAATCGCCGGCCGGGAAGCCAGCCCCGGTGAATACGGAAAAGGGCCGGCCACTTTGCACGATGAGAATGGATGACAAGGTCCAGCCTCCGACGGCAGTGCGAAGCAACGAGCTCTTAAACGGATTGGGAAGATCCCAAACACCGTCGAAAGTCAAACGGCGCCGGACATCATAGTCGGATCTTCCGTACTGGCTGGCCACATCCAGCGCATTGAACACATTTCGAGCTCCTCCCACCCCGTTATCGTTGCTCGATGTGTAGTCGAGCGCCTTGCCGAACGTATAGACGGCCCGCAGCGAGTAGCCCTTGGTGAAACGTTTGGCCAGCATAAAGCTGCCGAGGTGGGCATTCCCGATTCCCATCGGCCTGCCAAAAATTACTTGAGCGAAGCTTTGGTTCAGGCGCGTCAGCCTTCGATTGTTTTGAACAAGGTCGTTCGGAAACCGGTTGACGTCGGTTTGCACGTAAAGCCTCTCGCTGCTGGATCCCATGTAGTCCGCCTCCAGGAGGATGTCATTCCAGAGGCGTTTTTGGATGCTGATCATCCAGTTCTGAGTGCGTGGCAGATCGAACTGTGCGGGTAGTCCGGCTACGCCGGTGCGCGTTCCCACAAGTCCGCCCCTCGGATCGATTTGGAAGGTAACGGCACGTGGGGGCAAGAAGCCGGTTCCATCCGCGTTCCCGATCCCATAGCTGAAACGATCCGGGTCGGTGTCGAGCACACTAAGGGTTGGGGTGGCGTAGTCGGGCGCATTGGTCCTGCTGGGTGCATTCCAGGAGAGGTTTCCAATTCGGTTATAAAAAACACCCCAACCGCCACGAACGGCCAGCGAACCCTTGTCGAAGACGTCCCAGCCAAATCCGAGCCGGGGCGCCACCCCCCATAAACGGTTGTTTATAACATGCCCAACCTGGCCTCGCTGTTGCATAAAACCGTTTGCTACTTGTCCGGCAAAGCCCTCTCCGTTCCCTGGAGTGAACAGATAATACGGCACGGGGCCGTTAGTGGCGGTTCCCAGTCGTCCGAAGTTATCGATCCGGAGTCCTACGTTCAGGGTCAACCTGCGCGAGATCTTCCAGTCGTCTTGGACATAGGCGCCCCAGTACAGCATAAGGATACGCTGATAGAGATTCGTCGCCACGGCTCCGGTGCGCGAGTCCAGCGCCATGCCGCCTTGAGAGAAAGGTTTATCGTTGGCGAAGTCGAGGATATTGGAGAAATTGAACGCCGGGCGCGTTAATCCAAGCGTGAAATTATCGAGGTCCTGCTGGCGGTCCAGTTCGAAGCCGATGCGGACGTTGTGATTGCCGCGGATATAGGAAATGGCATCGCGGAAATTGTAATTGTTGTGCACCCAACCGGCAGGTCCCCACTGGCTAAATCCGGTAAGTCCGGTCACGTTCACGTTGGGAAGTTCCCGTCCAGTAGGAGCCCCGGGATTCTCTCCGCCCGAGCGCACGTAGGTTCCCCATGCTTCATGAAGCAGGTTCGGAGAGAACATGTGGGTCCAGCTTGCTTTAAGGTAGAGTCCCTGGTTGGGCAGGACGTTGCGGTACATCGGGCGTGTGTTTGGCGCGGCGGCGTCCGAGGTAGTGCGGTAGGCGCTTACGTAGAAACGATCCTGGTAATCCCGGACATTGTGATCCAGGCGAACATTCCACTGGCGCGCCGTAAGAGGGGGAGACAGGTTTACCGTGGCGGTCCCAATCACAGGCAGAACGTCGGGGAGATCGGCGGGCGTTGGGATCGGGCTTGCGAGTTCGCGGCGAACACGGCCTGCGTTCCAGATATCCGTCGTAGGGTTCACCGGCCCCGGTGCTTGATTCATGAAGCGGGCAGCCATACTGTTGGCGCGATTGCGGGCGACCCAGTCGCGAAACTCAGGAGTCTCAAGGCGGACAATCTGGGTGATGGACTGCGACGAGCTTAGCCCGAAGAACGATCCGAACCAGAAGGTTTTGTTCTTGATGAGTGGTCCACCGGCGGTCCCGCCAAACTCGTTTCTGCGAAACACGGGGATGGAGCGCTGGAAGACGGTACGGCTCTGTAGGACATTATTCGTGTGGAAATGGGAGAGGGTCCCGTGCAGTTCGTTTGTTCCAGACTTAGAATAAGCCTCAATTAAGGCACCACTATTCCGCCCCTTTTCCGCGGAGAAAGTGTTGGCTGAGACTCGCACCTCGGCGATGGTATCGGCCTGTGGCGTCAGATTCACGATTCCATCGCGCGAATTTCCGTTCACGCTGGACCCGTCCACTTGATACTCGTTGGTCTCCTGCCGCTGCCCGGCCGCATTTACCTGAAAGCCCGGCTCCTGGGAGAAGCTGTTCGTCCCCTGCGAGCCCGATCCGCCGGCACCGCCAAAAAGGCCTCCCGAACCCGTGATTCCCGGTCCCAGCGTTACGACAGCAGCGTAAATATTTCGACCGACCATCGGAATCTCCTGTATGGTCTTGGTCTCCACGACGCGGCCGACCGTTGCCCTGCCGGTTTCAACACTGGCCGCGGCGGCAACCACTTCAACTCGCGTGACGGTCTCTCCTATGGAGAGGGAAGGGTATACCGGACGAAGGTGATTCGCCTCCAGAATGAGACCAACTTCCACCCAAGTGGAGAACCCTGGCGCGTTTACCTCGATTCGGTATGTGCCGGGCGGAAGGTTTGAGATCCGGAAGAACCCTGAATCATTGGTTCGGGCGCCTTGGATTACCTGGGTCCTTTCGTTCGTCACTTTGACTTCCGCGTTGGGAATGGCCGCGCTACTTGCGTCCACGACAGTGCCTTCGAAGCCGCTGCTGAATTGTCCAAACATCGGATTCGGGGGCAGAAATAGGAGTCCCAGCAGAACGAAACCGGAGAGAGCAAGTGCTCGCATGGCTTTGCCTCCTCTACTTAAGCGCAACTCGCATTCTTGATGGGAGATACGCTATCACAAGTGGAGCAAGGCGTCAATGGTCCGAATTGAAGTCCGAATTCTGGTCGAATTGATCCCTGAGTCAACCAATCAACGCAGAGACTCCCGAAGCTGGCTGGCCAGTTCCCGCGCAGCCGCATCTTCGGGGAAAACAGCCAGATAGTTTCTGAGGACGGCGTGCGCACCCGTGCCGTCGCCATTGGACAATTTGTGTAACGCAAGGGCCTTGTGGAGAGCGGGCTCATAGGACGCCCGCGATAGCCCAATCTCGAGTGTCCGCAGCGCCTCCGCGCCACGTCCCAGCCGCGTCAAAACCTCGGCCCAGTCAACCCAAATCCGGGCGTCCGGCGGCGCGGTAGATGCAAAGAGGAACAACTGGCTGGCCTGTGCATCGGCCTCCTTTGTGGAGCGGCTCATCAAATCGCGCGCCAACGCGGCGGCGGAGCGTGGATCTTCAGCGAGCCGGGCCGAATTGGCGCGGAGAATATTGCGGTAGCGGGAGAGGGCTTCCGGCCAGCGAGCGGCGAGTTGGCCGTAGGCGAGGATGGCGGTAATCGGGTCCAAGGCGGAAAAATCGGAACCCGTGTTCGCCAATAACGGCGGCTGGCCGGAATCCCTCGGGATACGATGATCGGTGAGCGCGGCATGGGAAATGGTTTGGGTTGACCGTTTCGGCATATGGCAGTTGGCGCAGTCGCCGGATTGCAGGGATGGAGCGCCGCTGTGGCTGCCGGCATGGCATGCCAAGCACGCTTCGCGGTAGTTGGACCGCGCGTGAATTGTGTGACAGGAGAAGCAACTCAACCTGCCCTGGCTCGCCTGGAAGCATCGGCTCCCTTTCATTGCCGAGTGGTGCTGGAGGAGCACTTGGTCCGTAGGGGGCACGCCCGGTGCGGCGAGGATGGCGAGCGTCTGGCTCAACGGCTCCCCGGGACGGAAGTCGTCCCAGGTTTTTCCGGGCAACAAAACTCGTGCATGTCCATCCTGGTGGCATCTCATGCAAATGTCCTCACCTCGGCGAGCTTCAAGCTTTCGAGGATTCACGATCGCCGAGGTGTTGCCTTTAACATGTTCGCCGCCTGGGCCGTGGCAGGTCTCGCATGCAATCGCCGCCTCCTCGAATGGTTTCTCCTTGAACCTGCCCGTTCCGGCGAATCCGGAGTCGAGGCGTCCAGCATGGCAGGCGACGCAGGCTGGATCCACACGCCGGTTGAAACCAATATCTGCGTCCTCGTAGCCGGGCGACAGGTCCCAGCGTCCAGGGCGGGTGTAGTAAGAAAGCGGCGCCTCGAACAGGAAGCCGTCCCTCTCAACAAGAAAGGTATATCCATTTACACCGGAGCCCACTACATAGCGCAGCGGGTAGCTCAGTGTGAACAGCAAGCTGCCCTCCGGCCCTCGCTGGGACATAGTTTGAAGCGTGTTAGAGCCGTCGCGACGAACTTCGTAAGTTCGCTGCCAGCGAGGGCTGAAAACGCTTGCCGGGCGCGGCAATAACCGGTCCATCAACTCCACCGGTATCGGCATAAGCGATCTGCCCATGGCAGATTTCGCGTATCCGAGAGCGGTTTCACGATGGCATGATGCACAGACGCCGGATCCTACATAGCCGGCCGCCCACGGGACCTCGGGAGCAGCAAGGAACACAATCAGCGCCGCGCAAGACCGCATTAATCGCTCATGTTATCATGGCGCCATGCGTTTCCTGCTCTGCCTGCTGGCTGCCCAGGCGCCGCTTGCCGATCTCACCGCACTGCGCAACGCATTGCAGGCCGGACGCTACAAGGATGCGGAGAATATCGCCGACACGATGCTTCGAACTCAGAACGGCGACGCGTTTCTGTGGACCGCCAAGGCGTTGGCGTTGGGGGGCCAGCAGCGAACGGCGGATGCCGTAAAGAGTTTGGATCGGGCGCTGCAACTTCGTCCAGACTTTCTTCCAGCGCTAAAGGCCGGAGCGGAAATCACATACAAAGCGCGCGACTCGCGGTCTCGCCGATTCCTGGCCCTTCTTCTAAAGGTGGACCCAGGAAACGAAACGGCTCATGCCATGAGCGCGGTATTGGCGGTCGAGGAGCGAAAGTGCGAAGTGGCGATTCAACATTTCGATCGGGCCGCGGCTGCCATCCGCGGCGACGTTCAGGCAATGAACCAGTATGGTTACTGTCTCATGTCCGCCGGACGCCCGCAGAGCGCAATTCCGGTCTATCTGGAACTGCTCCAGAAGAGGCCGTCCAGCCGCACGATTCGATACAACCTTGCACTGGCCCAGTCTGAGGCCAAGCAGACGGCCAAGGCGCTCGCCACACTTGCGGACGTGGAGGACGTCGAGGCACTGAATCTGCGTGCTTCCATCGAGGCGGGTGAAGGGCATGTGGAGCGCGCAATCGCTACGCTGCGAGTTGCTGTAAAGCTTGCGCCGCGCGATGAGCGTAATTATATAGACCTCGCTGCCCTTTGCGTGGAACACGGAAATGCCGCCCTGGCCGAGGAGATAATTTCAACGGGTCTGAGCCACGCTCCCGGCTCGGCAAGACTCTATTCGATTCGGGGTATAGTCCGAGTGCTCCAGGCCCAGTATGATAGCGCCGCCGCGGATTTCGAGAAAGCTTCAAAGTTGCTCCCCGAAGAACCCTATGCCGCCGTAGGAATGACCGTGTTGCTTAGGCAACAGAATCAGACGGCGGATATGGTGGAGGTGGTGCGTAGCCGCCTGAAGCGTTCGCCTTCAGACTGGATGCTGAATTACCTGTTGGCGGAGGCCCTGGTCCGGGAGGGCGCCGAACCCGGCCAGCCGGCCTTCACGGAGGCTGTCGCCGCGCTTAATCGCTCGATTCAATCCAATCGCGGCTTTGGCGGCTCATACGCCAGCCTCGGAAAACTCTACCTGCGGAACAATCAGACAGAGGCCGCGTTAAAACAACTCCAAAAAGCTGTAGAGTTGGACCCGGCGAACCGCACCGCATTAAATCAAATGTTGATCTGCCTTCGCCGCTTGAATCGAACAGACGAGGCGAAGCAGGTTTCCGCTCAATTGGCGGCGCTTCTGCAAGAGGAACTGCGCAAGGATGTCCGAAAGCAGCGTTTGTTGATTGCGAAGGTGGAATGAATCAGCCAAGTTCCTTTACACAACGTGTAGAGCCCGTTGGCAAGGTCCACAACCGGCGCCTCCGGTTGGGGATCTGAGTCACGCCGCACGGTGAGGAACAATCCGGCCGGTGATTTCCGGCCCTACCACGTCCAGGGCCACTTCCAAATCGTAGTTCGTCTGGAGGTTCATCCAGAACTCGGGCGTCGTTTCCGAAATACTTCGCCACCTTTCATGCCAGCCTCCGGCGGTCAGTTTCGTCATCCTATGATCCAACGGAGAGGCGAAGTCGTGGCTCGAACAAATCCACCATGAAACACCTTAGAGAACCCCTTGTGATGGGCGAATCGGCGTTGATCGGCGTTTTTCAGCGGCTGAAATTCATGCCGCAGTAAGGCGATGCCAGCTTACTTATTAGCCGCCGATGGACGCCGATTGTTGCTTAGCGCATTCCGGCTGCGCGCCCTCCTTTAAAGGAAGATTCCGGTCGTGAGACTGGGTCTTTTGTGCGCACTTCTTCCCGCGCTGGCATCCGGCTCCGGGCAAAAGGTGGCTGGAGCGTTGATTTGGGTTTCATGGGTCGTGCCGGACGTCAGCCAATCGTGTTCTCCACGGTTCCGCTGGCCCCGTCACGCGTCACGGGAATGATGCCGGGCAACGGCGACTTCGAGGCAATTGCGGCCAGGCGCTTCTTGCGCCGGGGGACCAGTGTGGGCAGGCGGATTGAGACTACGGCCTATGGAGCGACATCGACCTTTTTGCCCCGCATCACCAGAACTCTGGACTTGGCGAGGCGGCTGATGTAGGAACGATTGACTTTGCGATGCCGCGCATACTCGGCTTGCGTCATTAACGGTGATCAGTGTATTGATCAATTTCTGCCTGATACAGAATCAGTTGAATCTGTTTTAAACTGTGTTTGGTAGCGTTGGGGCAATTGGCGGCCTTCTGGACGGCGAGGATCGTGCCGCCGGTCTGGCTTCGACCTCGAATCACCGCGGAAACCGGGCGATTAAGACAACCAAACCGGCAACTGTCACGGTCGTGATCGGACCCACTTCCAGCCCAGGAGTCCCAGCGCCGCCAAGGACAAGAGAATGCCACCTGGCTCCGGAATGTTCACCGCGCTCGCACTGAACTGCGCCACCAAGCGGTTGGAGGAGACGGATCCATTTGGACCTGACGCTGGACCACCCACCAGATATCCCAGCGCGGTGGAATTCACGCCCGTTTCCAATGTGGTCGCATCCAGGCTGCGAAAGATCCTCGAATAGCCGCTGGTCCACGTGATGTCGAAGAGCAGATCGGCGTTTGCCAGGTAGGTGTAATTCGTCTGGAACGGAATCGTCACGTCGAATGCGTTCGGGCTGCCGCTGCCATTGGCCGAGGATAGCGTGAGCGATCCGCTGTAGACCAGAACGCGCGTCGCCATATCGATGTTGGTGGCATAGGCGGCGGCCAGGCCCAAGCCATTGGCGTTGCTCCGGGCGCTGGCCACTTCGGAGAGATAGATGTCCACTATTCCGACGTTGGCCGGCCCGAATGAGGCCTGGAAGTTATCCAGCCTGAAGCTGATGCTGCTCAGAATGCACGAAGCCGTGCAGCCACCAGCCGCGAAGTCGGCTGCGACGAAGGCCGCCTGAACGCGAGTGTTGGTGGGATTGTCGAACAATATGCCGGTGCCACCGTTGCCTTCCTCGGTGACGCAGGTGACCGCCCCGCCCACTGCGCAGTCCTGAGGTAGGGTAATGAGCGCCGCGGGGCAGAAGCCCGCCTATCCTCCGCTCCGGTCTTGATCAGTGTACGACAAATTGGCGATTTTCGGACCGGACAATTCACGTGCTAAGAAAACCGGACAACTTGACGTGCTAACAACATTTTTGTCAAACCTCTAGCGCATTCCCGGGGAGCGCGGCGAGTAGGCGCCCCGCGTCCTCCGCTTCGAGACTCAGGCCCATCAGGCGAGCGCTTTACGCGATAAACTTGCATACTATGAACCCCGAGCGATGGCAGCGGGTGAAAGAGGTATATCATTCCGCGCTCGAACGGGACCCGGCTGAACGCGACGCCTTCCTTGCCGGGATGTGCCGTCACGACAGCGAACTCCGGCGCGAAGTCGAATCGCTGCTGGCCCAGTCCAGCACGGAAACGTTGTTGGAGCGCCCGGCTTGGCAAGCCGCGGCCAATAAGGAAACCGCCAGCCAGCCCTCTGCCATCGATCCCATGATCTCTCCCGTCCGCCGGCAGCCCTTCCTGTGGATCGTGCGAATTACGGCAGTCGCGCTGGCCCTGCTGTTCGTCTACGTGGCGTGGATCCTGACGCAGGAGAACGTACCCGGTTTCGGATGGAGCGAAGGTTCGTTCGGAGGCGATTATTCGGTTACCGCCGTAGACCCGGCCCAACTCGCCGCCGGAAGGCTCATGGCGGGGGACCGTCTCGTCAGCCTCAACGGGGATCCCAATGTCGCCCGCGCGGGCACCGGACCCTATCGCCGCTCTATCGCCATCGGGGACCGCTATCAGCTTCGGATTATTCGCGGCGGTCAAACCCACGACTACACCTTGAGCGTCGCTCCCGGCGACAGGCGCCTGGCTAGCCGCGCCTCTTTTTTCTTCATGGGTATGATCTGGTGCGTGGTTGCATTGTTTATTGGCTTCTCGCGTCCGGGAGATACATTGGCGCGACTGGCCTTCGCGGCCGCTACCTCGACCGGTCTGGTTCTTCTGACCGTCGGAAATCTGCCGGGTTTTCGAGTTTTCCAGCCTTTGCACGTGGTCATCGGATACCACTTCTTCTATCAATTTCCCGGCGGCCCTCCGCGGCGAAAGATTTGGAAGGTGTTGCTTTCCCTGCTCTATGCCGGCATCGCCCTTCGCGCTCCATTCGATCTCCAGTTGAATTGGATTTCTCTCACACAGGGACCTGCTCAGTTGACAGCCTGGTTCGCGCGTCCCGTATTCGCCATGGATGTGGTTTTCGCCAATGTTGTTTTTGGTTGCGCCGTTGTCGCCGCGGTGGCAATGGCCGTCTATAAGTACCGGGTGCTGAGCGATCCTGACCAGCGCCGCCGCTTCCGATGGGTCGCTTACGGCGGCGTTGCCGGGTTAGCGCCCAGCATTCTGTATAGCCTGCTGAATTTGATCCGCCGCGGAGCGGAAGATTCCGCGGTGGTTATGAGTCCGCAGGCATGGTTTCTATTCAGTCTGTGGGTAAACGGCTCCAGCGTCGTTATCCCCATCTGCGTTGCGTATGCCGTGGTCAAGCACCGGGTATTCGATATCCGGGTCGCCGTTCGTTTGGGCCTCCAATATTTGCTGGCCAGGCGTGCGCTTCGGGTTCTGTTCGCGCTTCCCAGCCTTGCCCTGTTGTATACGGCCGTGGCGCACCGCCACCAGACCATTGGTGAGCTGGTGACTGGAAACAGAGAATATCTCCTCTGGATGCTTGCCCTCGGACTCAGTTTGAAGTTCAGAGTTCCTCTTGGCCTGTGGCTTGACCGGAAGTTTTTCCGGGAACAGTATGACCGTGAACAGGTGATTCTCGGCCTCGCGGCCGATCTCGGCAAGCTCAACTCGATGCCCGAAGTAACGGATCTTGTGAGTATGCAATTGGAGCGCGCGCTGCATCCAAAGTCCATGTATCTGTGGTGGTATCAGGGGCGCGTGCTGAAGCTCTCCTATTCGTCCGATCCTTCGCTCGAAAATACCGAGTCCCTTTTCAGCCGGCCGCTGCTTCTTCAACTCGAGCAGCCGGGAGCCATCCTGGACGTTCCGTTGCCCGCGGACAGCGGAGTTTCAAGGAGCGAATCCCGCTGGTTCCAGAAGTTGGGGGTTGAACTGCTCGTGCCAATCACCGGCAGCAGCGGAGAGTTGAACGGCGTGCTCATGCTCGGAGAGAAGAAATCGGAAGAACCGTATAGCGCGAGCGACCGCCGGCTGCTCCACGGCGTTGCGAAGCAAACGGCTGTTTTTGCCGAGAATCTTCGCCTCAAAGCGCAGGTCCACGAAGAGCAGCGGATTCGTCATGACGTGCTCGCGAAGCTGGACCGGGATCTGATCCATCTGCTCAAAGAGTGCCCGGTCTGCGGCGCCTGCTTCGACAGCGACGCGGTGACCTGTGACCGGGATGGGAATCCTCTCACGCTCTCGCTGCCGGTGTCGCGAACCATCGATCAAAAATACCGGCTGTTACAACTGATCGGAAAAGGGGGAATGGGTGCGGTCTACGAAGCGCGTGACCTGCGGCTGGATCGTCCGGTGGCGGTCAAAATCATGCTCGGCCGTGCCTTTGGTCAGGAGACGGATCTTCGGCGGTTCCGTCGCGAGGCGCATGCGGCGGCCCGGCTGAACCACCCGAACATCGTCAGCGTGTATGACATCGGCAGCCTCGATGGCGGAGGAGCTTACCTGGTGATGGAGCGCCTTCGTGGGCCAACCCTTCGCGCGGAAATCAAACGAGTTGGAAAATTTTCGCCATCCGGGACCAGCGACTGGCTGGCGCCCCTGCTGGACGGTCTCGCCGCCGCGCATCAGCAAGGAATCATCCACAGGGATCTGAAGCCGGAGAACGTCATAGGTCAGCTTGGCCCGGCTGGATCACTCTCTGTAAAGATTCTCGACTTCGGACTGGCCAAAGTGCAGCCGCTGGCCACCGCGGCCGGCGCGTCGCACAGTCTCACCGAATCCGGCATCATTATGGGGACCGTGGCGTACATGTCACCCGAGCAGCTCAGGGGAGAGCGTGTCGATCAGCGCAGCGACATCTTCGCCATCGGCGTCATCCTCGTGGAAATGCTGGCGGGACAAAGACCTTTTCTTTCCCCGGCGGCATCGCGCGATGCTTACGATCCGGCAAGCACCTTCCCGGCCAGGCGCGCGCTGGTCGATCTGCTGCAACGCTGCCTGGCACTTGATCCCGCGGATCGTTTCTCATCGGCCGCGGAGCTGCGTAAAGCCCTCGTTCCCGCACTTGCCGCGCCTTAACTGGGTCGCGCCGGCTACAACGAAGGCGTAATAAACGGAGGGAGCGGAATGAACCTGAGGTTGTTGATTTGTTTGCAGTTAACCCTTTCGGTTTTCACGAAAGCGGCAGAGAGGTGGGCTGCGGAGAGCCCGACGGTAGAGAGCCCCCCCGGGGCGTTTACTGACACCTTTGCCGCGTTGATCCGCAGTTCGCCACTGACATTGATCGCTGTCTGACCCGCGCTTCCGACGCTAATGACCGCTTCCAATTCCGTCAACCGCTTCTCGATATCGGAGATCTCTGCCAGCACTTGATTCAGTTTCGCCGACATCCGCTGGTTGAGTTGGTCCATCATTGCCAGCAACGTCTCATCCGGTTTCGTTGTCGTCCGCTGGTCGGGATTCCGGATCCTCGCCGCCGCCTGATTCAACCCGTGAGGTCTTTCCAGAGTATCCCTGGACACTATGCGCGGTTGCACACCTGCCACCTTCCCCGCCTGATGGGGACCGGGCGCCGCCCCGCCGTGAACGATTGCTTGAATAGGCCTTACGTGTAGATCCTTCATGTTAATTTCTCCTCGTTCAATGTTTGTAAGCCGCAAACGCAGCTTCTATTCTGATAACCGGAATCCGGGAATAAAAAGTACAATGGACGACAGAATCTTTTTTAGCGCACTTCAAAACGATGGACGCCGAACGCTGGCGCAAGATCGGAAAGATCTATTCTTCAGCTTGTGAGCGGAAGCCTGAAGAGCTGGCCGGATTTCTCGACGGCGCCTGTGGCGGAGATGCCGATTTGCGTCGTGAGGTCGAGTCGCTTCTCGAAGAGGGCGATCCTACCCCTTCGTTTCTGGCGCAGCCGGTCCTGGACGCTTCCCCTGATGACGCCACCGCCACAAACACCATGGCTGGCGTGGAACTGGGGCAGTACCGGATCGTTGCACTGCTTGGAGCGGGAGGCATGGGTGTCGTGTACCGCGCCACTGACACCAGACTTCGGCGGGAAGTCGCCATCAAAGTCCTGCCCGGCCGGCTGGCCCGCAACCCTGAGCAATTGGCCCGGTTCCAGCGTGAGGCGCGAATGCTTGCGGCGCTGAACCACCCAAACATCGCTATCCTGTACGGGCTCGAGCAGTCCGGTGATGTGCACTACCTGGTGATGGAACTTGTGCCGGGCGAGACTCTGGCGAAGCAGATTGCCCAGGGTCCCGTGCCGCTTGAGACCGCGTTGACGATCTGTGGTCAAGTCGCTGAAGCACTGGAGGCCGCGCATGGGAAAGGCATCACTCACCGGGACATCAAGCCTGCCAATATCAAGGTGACGCCGGAAGGTCGCGTCAAGGTGCTGGATTTCGGTCTGGCCAAAGTTCTGGAAGCGGAGCAGGAAAGGGAGGATCCTCCGGACAATACCACTGTCACGGCGGGTCCCACGCGCCAGGGACAGATACTGGGCACGCCGGCCTACATGAGTCCGGAGCAGGTGCGTGGTAAGCCACTGGATCGCCGCTCTGACATCTGGGCCTTTGGGTGCGTGCTCTACGAACTCCTCACAAGCCGGCGTGCGTTCCGCGGCGAGACGGTTGGTGACACGCTCGCCAAAGTGCTGGAGCGGGAGCCGGATTGGCGGGCGTTGCCTGGCTCCACTCCGGCCAAGGTTCGCGGGCTGCTTGAACGGTGCCTGCGGAAAGACCCGCACCAGCGGCTGCGTGATATGAGCGATGCCCGTGCACGGATGGCTGAAGTGCTGAGCGCCCGCCGTGGGCCGGCGCGCCGGCAATGGGCCGCTACGGCCCTTCTAGGCGCGATCCTGATTGCGCTGATTGCCGTCTACGGAATCATCAGCCGTCAAACACCCATGGAAACACTGGCAGTGTTCCCGTTTGTCAACGCCGGCGGAAATCCGGACACCGATTACCTGAGCCAGGGAATCAGCGAGAGCCTGATCGCCGGCCTCTCGCGGCTGCCGAACCTGAGAGTCCTGCCGCTGAACTCGGTTTCCCGCTATGCGCGGCAGAGCAAAGATCTACGCGAGATTCACCGCGAACTGGGCGTAAGCAAAGTACTTCGGGGAAGGCTGCTGCTGCGGGGCGACTCCGTCTCGATCAGCGCGGAATTGGTAGGCGCCAGTGACAACACGCAGCTATGGCGCGAGGAGTATGAACGGCCCGGCGCCAACGTTATCGACATTCAGAAAAGTATCGCCCGCGCGATTGTGCGGCAATTGCGGCCCAAACTCGCCGGGGAAGAACAGGATCGCTTGACGGCGGCCCCCACCGCAAGCTCCGAAGCATTCCGGCTTTATCTTCAAGGCCGCTACTATTGGAACACCCGCACCGAAGAAAACCTGCGAAAGAGCGCGGAATTCTTTCAACAGGCCATCAATAAGGATCCAAACTACGCCCCGGCCTGGGCCGGGCTGGCCGACTCCTTCCTTATGCTGGGCGGCTGGAGCGTGCTGGAGCCGAAGGACGCCTACCCCAAAGCACGGGCGGCGGCCACCCGTGCAATCGCAATGGAGGAAACGCTGGCCGAACCGCACGCGACGCTTGGATACCTGAAAACGATTTACGAATGGGATTGGCCGGGCGCCGGCAGGGAGTTCCGCCGGGCGATCGAGTTGAACCCCGGCTACGCAACCGCGCATCATTGGTACGCCTACTACTTCCAGACCATCGGCGATGTGCCCGGTTCGTTGGCCGCGATTGAACGGGCTCGCGGAATCGATCCCCTTTCTCCGGTGATCAATACCGAGGTCGCTCATTTCTACCGGAGCGCCAAGCTGTATGACCGGGCGGCACAGGAGACGCGAAAGCTGTTGGACCTGAATCCTTCGGTGCTTCAAGCGCGCATCCACCTTGCTAAGATCTACGCGCTCCAGGGAAAACGGCGCGAAGCCGCGGTGGAGCTCGCGAAAGTTCACCAGCTTCCGCACCCCGGGCGAGTCTTGCTGGGTCACGTCGCCACGATTTACGGGATTCTCGGCGAGCGGGATAAGGCCTTGGCGGCGCTTCAGGAGCTCACCGAATTTGCGCGGCACAGTTACGTCAATCCCGCCACGCTTGCCATACCCTATGCGGTGTTGGGTGACAATGACAGTGCCATCCGGTATTTCGAGCGGTCCCTTGAGGATCGCTCCATTGTCGCCTCCTGGCTACGGCAGCCGGAACTCGATCCCCTCAGGCCGGACCCGCGATTCAAGGCCCTGTTTGACCGATTGGGATTGAAACCATAGCGCGGGATTTGTTGGCTCGGGCGCCTGCCGCTTACTTAGCTGGGAACCAGCCTCGCAACGGGAGCCGCCGGCATATAAATGATTTGCCGGTGTCCCGTATTGAGTTCCACCGGGAACTTCGACAGTTGTGCCGGCGTCTTTGTCCAAGTGAAGATTCCAAGGTCGAACCATCGCGACTTCCCCGGTGCGATCGTGTCATTGAAATCTGGATGACCGTCCACTACCCTCGGCATCAGGAAAGCATTTGACCAGTCTCGTCCTGTCTCTTCGAATCTGGCCCCGGCAAGTTTGAACTTGACCAGGATACTGGTAATGTGGATACCCGTGTTGCCGAAAGCCGGGCCAAGTTGCGGGATTCCGGTCCGGAAGGAGTTACGAACGAGCATGCGAAAGCGATACTTTTTGCTGGGCTCGTATATACTGGCGGTTTGCCATGTCGCGCCAGTCCAGCGCTGAACTACGAAGCTGGTGATGTGCAGGCCGTGAGCGTCCACGTACAGGCTCATGTTAGTTCCTCCTGAATAATTGAAAATCGCGAGCCCGGGAAACCTTGTTCTAAGGTCAGTTGCGGGCCGGTCTCACTCAGGTAACCGGAAACCGCTAAGAAAAAGTACAATGGACAGGAGAAATTTCTTTGGAACCTCCATGAGCGCTCTCGACAGCCAGCAGATTACCGGGTTGTTAAAAGCGTGGGGCTTTGGAGAGGATGCCGCTTTAGACCGATTGATCCCCCTTGTGTACCGCGAGTTGAAGCGTATGGCCCGGCGGTACAGGCGAACTCAGGACGCCGGAGCCTCTCTCCAGACCACAGCTCTGGTTCACGAAGCATACCTCCGCCTGGTGGACGTCACGACGGTAACGTGGCAGGAACGGTCCCATTTTTACGCCGTCTCGGCACAGATTATGCGGCGTATCATGGTCGACGCGGCCCGCGCCCGCCGATCCGGGGCTCGGAGTTACGCTAGACGAAGCAGTCGCCGCCAAGCGCCCCTACCGGCCGCATACGCGGCAACAACTGCGGTTCCCCGACGGGGGCATCGCGGATCATTGAGGGAACGCGAATCCGGATCAAGCCGAACGGATTACCCGCTGTGAATTCTCCGTCCCCGATGGAGGGTCGCCTGTCCGCTCGAATCGATTCAGCGCTCGCCGGGTAGTGAAATCCGACTCATCACCGCGTGGCGACACCCAAAAAGCACTTGAACCTTATAGCTGGTTTAAGGTTCATGATAGAGGGAGCAATTCAGATGAATGGCAAAGAGTGCTTGACCATTGGAGAGGCTGCCAAACGCACCGGTCTCACCACGCAGGGAATCCGCTTTTATGAACGGCATGGCCTTCTGCCCAAGATTGGCCGTACGCACACCGGCTACCGGCTCTTCGGACCCGATGTGTTGCGGAGGCTGGAGTTCATCAGGCAGGCACGGCAGGTCGGGCTGTCGCTCAATGAAATCAAGGAAATTCTGGCGATGGGCAAGACCGGACGCGCTCCGTGCTGCCGGGTTCGGGAGTTGCTTGCCGGCAGGCTCGAGGAATTGGATCGCTCGATCGCGGAAATGTCCAACTTCCGCAATAGGCTGCGCCTATTCCTGGCCGGGATCGCCAGCATGCCCGACCAGGCGGACACCTCCCAAAATGTGTGCGTCCTGATCGAGTCGGCGCCGGCGGGCTTGGGCAATAAAGGAAGATTCAGGCCGTGAGACTGGGTCTTTTGTGCACACTTCTTCCCGCGCTGGTGTCCGGGTCTGGACACGGCCCGGTGTTCGGACTCACAACGCCGACCAACACAAAAGGCGGCTGGAGCATCGATTTGGGTTTCATGGGGCGCGCCGGACGGTTGGACACAGGAGCTATGCTGCGGGGCATGATTGCCTACGGCATTACACAGGACTTTCAGATTTCCCTTTCGGCGCCGATGGTGCTCTCAACCTCACCGCTGGTCCCGTCGCGGGTCACTGCCATGATGCCCGGCAACGGCGATTTCGAAGGAATCGCGGCTTGGCGCTTCCTGCGCCGTGGGACCAACGTGGGCAGGCGGTTTGAGACTACGGCCTATGGAGGAATCATTGTTCCTGGGCCGCAGCGGCCGCGGGGTATGCTCGGGGAGCTACAGCAGGCTCCAGGATCCTATACGGCCGTCGCCACGGGCATGGCGTCACGCAGCCATTACGTTTGGGGCGGCGTGGGCAATGTTCGCTTCGCTGAGTCAGGCGGTGACCGGAGGCCGAACACGCTTCTCTACAGCTTCGTCTGGGGCTACCGGCCGCCGGCATGGCGGAAGGAGTATCCGCATTGGGACTGGCGGATTTTTGCAGAGATGACCGGTGAAAACTCGGGCAGAGTCCAGCACCGGTCTATTCGAGTGCCGGGTACGGGAGGCCAACAAATCTTCCTGGGGCCGGCGGCGTTGGGGATCTACAAGAACTATGCTATCGAGGGCGGGATTCAGTTTCCGGTGTTCCGGAACATTGGCCAGTTACAGCAAAGGGAGCGGTTCCGCTTCGCGATCAATTTCAGTTACTTTTTCTGACTCATCAAGAGGGAGATTCGAAATGAGACAGTCCTTGGTGCTTGCGGCGGTGCTGGGGTTGCTTGGTGTTACATCGTTGTCGGCGGAGTTCCGCCAAATCGATCTGACGATCTTCGGTATGGATTGAGCCATCTGCGCCCACGCCGTGAGCGGCGGGATCGAAAAAATCCAAGGAGTGGAATCCGCGCGGGTCAGCCTGAACCAGGGAGTAGCGGCTGTTCGGTTCAAGCCGGGAAACACGGTGCGGCTGGAGCAGCTTTATGAAGTTGTGACCAGCAAAGGATTCACACCGAAGGAAGCGAAGGTAGCCGTACTCGGTGAAATTATGGTTCCGGGAGGAAAACTGCGCCTTAAGGTTTACGGGACTGCTCAGTTCTATGATCTTCAAATCGACTCCGCGGCGGGACCGGACGCCGCGCAGGTTCAAAAACAAGCTGGAAAAACTTGGCTAATTGAAGGAGTGATTCCAGCGCCCGGTCCAAAAAAGAAGGGAACCAGTAACATGATTCAACTCACAGCTTGGCGCGTGCCTGCCGATCGCTGATCAGCGCGCAGCGACACGCAAAACTTCGCCGGGCGCCGTGCCAAAAGCGCTTCGTGTGAGATAGATAGCCCCACTGACCGGATCGCGCGCTATGCCTCCGATGGCTCTTGGCTCCGGCGCTGTCCATTCCGCCAGCGTGCGTCTGCTCGCTCCTTGGGACAAGCTTAGCCGCAGCATCACCGGGTTCCGCGTATAGAAGCCCTCCGCGGCGTAAACCCCATCCGGAGTGCACAAGATGCTGGAGACTGCGGTGAGGCCAGCCATCATCGTCCGGTGCGCGCCGGAGCGCGTATCAATCGACAAGATGGAAGCTTCTTCTTCCCTCTGCGTCGAGGCCGTGAACTGCGCCACCATCAGTTGATCGCCCTGCAAGCAGAGGCCGGTGGGGACCGCATCGACGCGGATCATTCCCGTAGCCGTGGATCGCAGAAGGGGCTCAAACCGGTACACAACCTGGTAGCGGCCGGTAATCGTGTCGACTTTGATTACTGTCTCCATTGCCGAATCCGTGAGCCACAATGTGTTGTTTCGTGCATCAAGCACGGGGAAATAGGGATTGGATTGGCGGAATGTGAATGTCCCACCGAGCACATTCCGGACAAGCGGGCGAAACGCGGTCAGCAACTGAACTGTAGCGCTTTCGCCCAACGAGTTGTCCAGTTTCACTTCGTATCCATCGAGCAGCGCCCAGTCCGCCGGCGTGCCGAGCCGGAAGGAACCACGCAGGCGGTCGACATCGGCACTGAACCGGATTTTGAGAATGGAGTTGAAGATGGGCGAGGTCGGTCCATCGGTATTGACGCGAACCGCCGGAGGAGGGAAGGCGAGCGTGTCGCCTTCCCCGATGAGGAGGTACAGGGTGTCCCCGTCGAGCGCCATGCCTGTGGGCCCATAGGGCCGGAGCAGATAACCTCTGCCGGTAGGCAGGCCCTCGAGCAGACTGCGGCGGACGCCGTTGCGGTCCAGCAAGGACACGCGTCCCGTTTCCGGCTCCTCCAAGCCTCCTTCACTCACCAGCAAATTGCCGGCAGGAGTGAATACGATCCCCACTGGTTGTTGCAAGCCCGTGGCGAAGACCGTGGAATCCTGAGCCATGGCGGAGAAAAATGGCAATGCCAGAATCGCCATCCGAATCATGATCATCCTCCTTGTTATTGGCAGAGTCGATGGGTCATCTTACTGCATGGAGCCAGGCCGGAACGTAAACCTGGCGCGGAAGTTCGGACATCCGGTGGCATTGGTGCCGAATTCCTCAGCCTGGATCACGCCAGCGGCGCCGCTGAAGCTACCGGAACCACCGGTCACTGATAAGGTGGATGCAGTCCCGGTAGCGTTAGGATAG
>Ga0187893_10005311_pt1 | contig 23264 bp, 25 predicted proteins | sample MA1701074metaG_FD_139574 | JGI IMG/M metagenome (GOLD analysis project Ga0187893, IMG submission 139574) | White microbial mat communities from a basaltic lava cave in the Kipuka Kanohina Cave System on the Island of Hawaii, USA - MA170107-4 metaG ...
CTCCCATCCGCCGCCGGGTGCTCCTCGAGGCAATGCGGCGGACGGCCGACGGCCGAGAAATCGGGCTGGAGCACGTCGAAGCGGTCCTGGCGCTGCTCGACGGCGGCCAGGCTGAGCGGACTGTGCGCGTTGAGGTGGAGCGCGGCGTCGACGTGCCCGGCAGCCGCGTGGAACTCCGCGGCGGAAAGCTTGTCTTAGTACCACAGGGGGGGCGGTAAGGTTATACTCTTGATCGCACTGAGGCGACTGCGTGAACTCAACGTTTAAGAGCCTGGTCTTTTGGATGGCCCTTGTTGTCATTGGGGTCCTCGTGTGGAATTTCTCCACCAACTTTCAGACCAGCGACAAAACGTTGACCTTCACGGACTTCATGGCCAGGGTCGATGCCGGGCAGGTCGACCGAGTCACCATCACCGGCAACGAGATCATCGGCCTCGACAAGGCCGGTGAAAACTTCCGCACCTACGCCCCGCCGCAGTACGAGGGGCTCGCGAACCGGCTCCTCGAGCGCAACGTCAGCGTGTCGGCCCGCGAACCGGCGACCAGCCCGTGGGCTGCGATCCTGTACTCGTGGGCGCCCATTCTGCTGATGATCGGCTTCTGGATCTTCTTCATGCGCCAGATGCAGAGCGGCGGCAACAAGGCGCTCTCGTTTGGCAAGAGCAAGGCGAAGCTGTCATCCAGCTCGCAGAAGAAGGTCACGTTCAAGGACGTCGCGGGCGTCGACGAGGCGAAGGAGGAGCTCCAGGAGATCATCGATTTCCTTCGCGAGCCGCAGAAATTCCAGAAGCTCGGAGGCCGCATTCCGAAAGGCGTGCTGCTCATGGGGCCGCCCGGAACCGGCAAGACGCTGTTGGCGCGCGCCGTTGCGGGCGAAGCGAACGTGCCGTTCTTCTCGATCAGCGGCTCCGACTTCGTCGAGATGTTCGTCGGTGTCGGCGCCTCCCGCGTCCGCGATCTGTTCGAACAGGGCAAGAAGAACGCGCCGTGCATCGTCTTTATCGACGAGATCGACGCCGTGGGGCGCCACCGCGGCGCCGGCCTTGGCGGCGGCCACGACGAGCGCGAACAGACGCTCAACCAGCTGCTCGTCGAGATGGATGGCTTCGAGTCGAAGGAGGGGGTGATCCTCGTCGCGGCGACCAATCGTCCGGATGTGCTCGACCCGGCGCTCCTCCGTCCGGGCCGCTTCGACCGACGCATCGTGGTGAACCGTCCCGACGTCAAGGGGCGCGAAGGCATTCTGTCTGTTCACACCAAGAAGATTCCGCTCGGGGACGACGTGGATGTGCCGGTGCTGGCGCGGGGATCGTCGGGCTTCTCCGGGGCGGATCTGGCCAACCTGGTGAACGAGGCGGCGCTCAACGCCGCGCGTTATAACCAGAAGGTCGTCCGTATGATGGACTTCGAGTTCGCCAAGGACAAGGTGCTCATGGGCGCCGAGCGCCGCTCGATGATCATCAGCGAGGAGGAAAAGCGCGTCACCGCGGTACACGAGGCGGGGCACGCGCTGCTGACGGTGATGCTGCCGTACGCCGATCCGATCCACAAGGTGACGATCATTCCCCGTGGCATGGCGCTCGGGCTGACGCAGCAGCTGCCAATCGACGAGAAACACAATTATTCACGCGACTACCTGCAGGACCAGATTGCGATCCTGGTCGGCGGCCGTATCGCCGAGGAGATCACGACCGGGACGGTGACGACTGGTGCGGGCAATGACCTCGAGCGCGCCACCGAGCTGGCCCGTCGGATGGTCTGCGAGTGGGGCATGAGCAACGCCATGGGGCCGCTGACCTTCGGCAAGAAGGAAGAGCAGATATTCCTCGGCCGCGAGATTGCCCAGCATCAGGACTACAGCGAGGACACCGCGCTTCGCATCGACCAGGAGGTCAAGCGGTTCGTCACCGACAGCTATGAACGGGCGCAGAAGATCCTGGTCGAGCACAAGCAGAAGCTGCTCGCCCTCGCCGACGCGCTCCTGACTCACGAGACCCTCGACGCCGAGCAGGTCCGCCGCATTGCCGCGGGGCAGCGGCTCGAGGAGCCGCCTTCTGCGGCGGATGCGGTCGCCGCGCCGTCGCGTGAGCCGAGGCCCGTGCGCGAAAAGGATCGCCCCCCGATCGTTCCCGCACTGCCGCCGCGCCCGGTCACTCAGGAATAACATAGGCCCCAGGCCTCCAATCTGATTCCTAGGACGGCCCTGCCGCCGGAGGCCTGGGGCTTTCTGCATGTCCTCACGTCGCCGATTCGCGATTGGGTTACCCAATGGCGGCACCCTTGTTCTGGGCGAGCGTCCGCTCGTGATGGGTATCATCAACGTGACACCCGATTCGTTCTCCGATGGCGGCCAGATGTTCGACCCCGGGCGCGCCGTGGACGCCGGGCTCCGCATGGTCGACGAAGGCGCCGATCTCCTCGACGTGGGCGGTGAGTCGACCCGCCCGGGGGCCGAGGCGCTCGACGACGACGAGGAGCGCCGCCGGGTCGTGCCGGTCATCGAAGCACTGGCGTCGCGCGTGCGCGTGCCGATCTCGGTCGATACCTACAAGGCATCCACAGCCGCGGACGCGCTCGCGGCCGGCGCGGCCATCGTCAATGACGTCAGCGGGTTGCGCTACGACCCGGAGCTGGCGCGCGTCGTGGCGGCTCACCGCGCGCCTATCGTGCTGATGCACATGCGGGGGCGCTCCCGGGAGATGTACGGCGAGGCCTCGTACCACGACGTCGTCGCCGAAGTGCTCGACGAGCTGCGCAGCGCGGTGGCGTACGCCACCGGCGCCGGTATCGTGGCCGACCGCATCATCGTCGATCCCGGATTGGGGTTTGCGAAGGAGGCGCCCCACAGTTACGAGGCGCTCGCGCGGCTCGGTGCGTTTGCGGAGCTAGGTCGGCCGGTGCTGGTGGGACCGTCGCGCAAGTCGTTTCTCGTGCGGCCGCTCGGCGGCCCGGTGCCGCCGGCCGCACGCGACTGGGCCACCGCGGCCGCCGTTACGGCCGCGGTCCTGGCCGGCGCGCACGTCGTCCGCGTGCACGCCGTCCGCGAAATGACGCAGGTTGTGCGCGTCGCGGACGAGATTCGGCGGTATAAAGAGGAAGCATGACCTGGCTGACCGACGCGCTGCAGCGTCCCGCGATCGCATGGTGGGATGCGCTCGACATCGTGCTCGTAGCGATCCTTGTCTACCAACTCCTGAAACTCATTCGGGGTACTCGCGCCGTCCAGATGGCACTCGGCGGCAGCTTCATTCTCGGGCTGTTCTTTCTCTCGGTGTGGCTCGAGCTCGAGACGGTCAACTGGGTCATCCGGAACCTGGCTGGATATGTCGTGTTCGCGATTATCGTGCTGTTCCAGGCTGACATCCGGCGCGCGCTGGCGCACTTCGGCCGCGCGCCCTTCTTCCGGTGGCTGGCACGCGCCCAGAGCACTGACGAAACGCTCGAGGAAGTCGTCGTCACCGCCGCGAACCTGTCAGGACGGAAGATTGGCGCCATTATCGTCATCGAGCGTCAGATCGGCCTGCGCAATTACATCGAGGGAGGCATTCCGCTCGATGCGATGGTCACCTACGATCTGATGGCGAGCATTTTCCATCCGGGATCGCCGCTGCACGACGGCGCGGCGATCATCCAGGGCGACCGGGTGGCGGCCGCCGCTTGCTTCCTGCCGCTCTCGGTCAACCCCAAGGTCAGCCGGGAACTCGGCACGCGCCACCGTGCGGCAATTGGCCTGACCGAAGAGAACGACGCGGTCGGCGTCGTCGTCTCCGAGGAATCCGGCAGTATCTCGCTCGTGCGCGACGGCCAGATCGAACGCGGCATCTCGCCGGATGCCCTGCGGATGGGCCTCCGCGCGCTGGTCGGCAACCGCCGGCGGCTCCGCCTGTCGCGCGCCGAGCCCCGGAGCTCGCTCGCCTGAATGAGGATTCCGGGCCTTCGCCACTTCGGCCTCAAAGTGCTGTCGCTCGCACTCGGCGCGCTCATCTGGCTGCTCGTGTCGGGTGAGCAGGTCGTCGAACGGACGATGCGCATTCCACTCGAGTTCACGAATGTGCCGGCGAATCTGGAGCTGGTCGGCGAGCTGCCCACGCTGGTCGACGTGCGCGTCCGCGGTTCCGCGGGCGCGCTCAGCCGAGTGGCCGCCGGCGAAGTCGTCGCGATGCTCGATCTCCGCACCGCGCGCGCGGGCGAACGGCTGTTTCACCTGACCGTTGACGACGTGCGCCGGCCGTTCGGGATTAACGTGGTGCAGATCTCGCCGTCGAACGTGTCGGTCGGCTTCGAGCCCTCCGCGATCAGAGTGGTGCCCGTCGTCCCGGAGATCGACGGTGATCCGCTCGACGGGTATCTCGTCGACACCGTGTCCGTCGACCCGCCGACCGTCACGGTCGTGGGGCCGGCGAACGCCGTGGCGCAGTTGACGCGGGCCATCACCGAGCCGGTCTCTGTGTCGGAGGCGTCGACCACCGTGGTCGACATGGTCAACGTCGGGGTGACGGATCCGTCAGTCCGGTTGATCTCGCCGGGGAGTGCGCGGGTGACCGTCTCCGTGGTGCCGCAGCCAACCGAGTGGGCGGTCGTTGCCGTCCCCATACACGCCGCTGGGAGTGGTTCGGTGCAGATCACGCCGAAGGAAGTGACCGTCTACGTGCGCGGTCCGCGCGACGCCCGCGGCGCGCGCGCGAGCGATTTCAACGCCTCGGTTGACGTTCAGGGCCTGCGGCCGGGTCTCTTCGAGCTGCCGGTCGAGGTGACGCCGCCGATGCGCATTGGGGTCGTGCGGGTCGAACCCGCGACGGTCCGGGTCCGGATCCCGTAACACGATGGGGCGGCTCTTCGGCACCGACGGTGTGCGCGGCCGGGCGGGCGAGTACCCGCTCGATGTCGCCACGATTCAGAGGCTCGGTGCCGCGCTGGCGCGAGCACTCGACGAGGGTCGCGGCGGCATACGATTCCTGGCGGGCCGCGACACGCGCGAGTCCGGCCCCTGGATCGAGCGCGAGCTGGCCGTCGGCATTCGCAGCCAGGGCGGGCTGCTCGTGAGCGCTGGCGTCATTCCGACGCCGGCGGTCGCTTACCTCACCCCGCGCATGGGGTACACCGCTGGGGTCGTCATTTCGGCTTCGCACAATCCGTTCGAGGACAACGGCATCAAGGTGTTCTCGGGCAGCGGCACGAAGTTCACCGAGGCGCTCGAGGAGCGAGTCGAGGCGATGATCGACGATCAGGGCGCCGTGGTGCCTGCTCGCCCTGCCGACGTGGAACAGATCGACTATCGCGCCGAGTACCTCGAGCACCTGCTCAACATCCTGCCGTCAGCACATCGCGAGAAAAGTACTCGTCTCGCCATCGACTGCGCCAACGGCGCGACGACGACGGTGGCGCGGCAGCTCTTCGACCGGCTCGGCTTCGACGTGCGGCAGGTCGGCTGCGAGCCAGATGGCCGCAATATCAATCTGAAGTGCGGATCGACCGCACCTGACCTCTTGGCGGCGACGGTGGTCGAGACCGACTGCCGTCTTGGCATCGCCTACGACGGTGACGGCGACCGCGCGATCTTCGTCGATCGCCGCGGCCACGTTGTCGACGGCGACGCCGTGATGCTCCTCTGTGCGAAGCAAATGAAGGCCGAAGGACGACTGAAGAAGAACACGGTCGTCGCAACGGTGATGAGCAACATCGGGCTCGAGATCGCGCTGCGCGAGTCGGGAATCGACATGATCCGCTGCCCGGTGGGCGACAAGTACGTGATGGACGAACTGCTCCGGCGCGGGCTCTCACTTGGCGGCGAGCAGTCCGGACACGTGATCTTCTCGGCTGACCTGTTCACGGGCGACGGCTTGGCCACGTCGCTCCACGTGCTGCGGACGATGGCCGTGACCGGGCGTGAGCTGAGCGATCTGGCGGGCGAGCTCCGCACGTATCCACAGGTGCTGCTGAACGTCCGCGTGGCGCGCAAAGTCGATCTCGCGACGGTTCCGCCCCTCGCGGCGGTCATGAACGACGTCGAGCGGCGTCTGGCCGGTCAGGGTCGCCTGCTCGTCCGGTATTCGGGCACGGAGCCGCTGCTCCGGATCATGCTCGAAGGACGCGATGCGCACGAGATCCGGCGATGGGCGGAGGAGATCGCGGAAGCCGTCAGACGACACCTCTGATTCCTAGATGGCCAGACTGTCGGTCAATGTGAACAAGGTGGCGACGGTTCGCAACTCGCGCGGTGGCACCACCCCCTCCGTGATCGATGCGGTCATGGTGTGCATCGACGCGGGTGCGCCGGGTGTGACGGTGCATCCCAGGTCCGACGCGCGGCACATCACCACGAGCGACGTCCACGAGATCGCTGCGCTCGTCCGCCCGCTTCGCGGCCGCGTGGAATACAACGTCGAGGGCGACCCGCGGCCGGTGTTGCTGGAACTCGTCCGGCACGTGCGACCCGATCAATGCACGCTCGTGCCGGTACGCCCCGGCGAGATCACGAGCCAGGCCGGATGGTCACCCGACACGCCGCGCGACGCGCTCGCGCGGACGATTGCCGATCTCCGCGCCGCGGGAATTCGGGTCAGTCTCTTTGTCGACCCCGACGACGCGCCGATTCGCTGGGCGGCCGACCTGGGTGCCGATCGTGTGGAGCTCTACACCGAGCCCTTTGCGCGCGCGTTCGCGAGTAGCCGTGCCGAGGGCGAGCGATCGTTTGCCGCCTACGTGCGTGCCGCCGAGCTGGCGCATTCGCTGCGGCTGGGTGTCAACGCTGGGCACGACCTGAATCTTGACAACCTTGTGCTCTTCCGCCGTTTGCCGCATCTGGACGAGGTGTCGATTGGGCACGCGCTCATCAGCCATGCTCTTTTCGTGGGTCTCGCGCGCAGCGTCCGCGACTACCTCGACGTGCTGGCGGGCTAGCGATCATGGCAACGCCCAACGGCCAATTCCCAACTCCCAAACGGGTTCGCCCGCCCGTGGGAATTGGAAGTTGGCCGCCGTTAGGAGTTGGGAGTTGGCTGTCGTTGGGCGGTGGGCGATCCGGGTGCTCGCGCAGGACGCCTCCGGCACGCGCGAAGTGCGCTGGTCGAGCGTGCCAGCGCACGGCACCGTCCTGCTCGCGCGCGACGGCGACCTCGTGCGCCTGCTCGTCGAGTGGTTTCAGCGGACGCTTCCAGTGAACTAAGATGATCTCTGGTCTCTCGTCTTTGGTCTCTCGTGCGCACGAGGGGCGACTGGACGAGAGACCAGAGAGACGAAAGACCAGAGACGAAAGGCGAGAGACTGCGTGAAGGCCGAATCCATCGTCTTTGCCATCGCCGGGATGTGCTTTGGCGTCATCCTGGGCTGGGTGATCGGCGCGCAGCAAGCGCCGCGGCCGGCGGCGCCCGCCGCGGTCCCGGCAGCGGCGCAGGGGCAGGGCACGACGCGTCAGGCACCGCCGCTCGACTCGGCAAAGGTCCAGGCGCTCATGACAGTGATCAAGAACGATCCAAAGAACGCCGGGGCAGCGTTGCAGCTCGCCAATACCTACTTCGACGCCGAGCGCTACGAGGACGCGATCAAGTGGTACGAGGAAAGCGTGCGGCTCGATCCGAAGAACCCGGATGCCAGCACGGACCTGGGCATCAGCTATTACTACACCGGCCAGACCGAGCGCGCGCTCGAGCAGTTCGAGGCGTCGCTCAAGATCAATCCCCGCCACACGAAGACGCTGCTCAACAAGGGCATCGTGCTGGCGTTCGGCAAGCAAGACCTGGCGGGCGCCGAGGAGGCGTGGAAGCAGGTAGTCGCGATCGCGCCTGACACGCCCGAAGGGCAGGCGGCACGCCGGGGGCTCGAAGGGCTTGCCGCTGCCGGACATCCGCGTCCTGGTACCACGCCCGGCAGCTGAGGCGGACGGGGCGATGACCAGGTTCATCATCCTCACGATCCTGTTCATCGTCGTGGCGCGTCTGTTCTGGCGGCTGATGGATGCCGTCATCGCAGGCGCACGCGGTGACTCAGGCTCGAGCCGGCGGGGACACGTCGCGGTGAAGCTCGTCCGCGACCCGGTGTGCGGAACGTACGTTGCGCCTCGCGCCGCGTTGTCGGTCACCGCCGGCGGGAGCACGCATTACTTCTGCTCGGAGGAGTGCCGGCGGAAGTTTGACAGCAGGCAGTAGGCTGCCTACTGCAAGATGACCAGAGTCGAGGAGCACATTCGCGCGGACATCGTGGAGGCGGGCCGGCGTCTGTACGCACGCGCGTACATCGCCTCGAACGACGGCAACATCAGCGCACGTCTGGACGATCGGCGGCTCATCACCACTCCGAAAGGCGTCTCGAAGGGGTTCATGACGCCAGACATGCTGGTGATCGTCGACTACGAGGGCAACACACTCGCGGGGGAACGCGACCCGTCCACCGAGCTGCCCATGCACCTCGAGATCTACCGCAACCGCCCCGATGCGAATGCGGTGGTGCACGCGCACCCGCCGATTGCGACCGGATTTGCCGTCGCTGGCATTCCGCTGACGCGGGCCGTGCTGGCCGAAGTGATCACGACGCTCGGCAGCATCCCGATCGCCGCCTACGGCACGCCATCCACGAGTGAGCTGCCCGAGGCTGTGCGCAAGTACATCAAGGCGCACGACGGTATGCTGCTCGCCAATCACGGTGCCGTCACGTGCGGCAGCGATGTGCTCGCCGCGTACTACAAGATGGAGACGATCGAGCATTTCGCGAGGATCAGCCTCGTGGCGCGGCTGCTCGGTCGCGAGCACCTGATTTCGCGCGAGGAGGTCGCGCGGCTGCAGGGGCTGCGTGGCTTCTACGGCATTCCGGCTCCCGCGCCGCTTTGTGCCGATCCGCCCGAGGCCGGTGGCGATCAAGTGCTCTGTCAGGTGCTCGAGGCGCCTCCGTCACCCAACGGACGGCTCGTACCCGATGTGCCGGCGCTCGATCGTGCGCGCAGGGACGGAGAAATTCGGCTAACATACGGCGAATTGACGGCGCTGATCGCCGACGCGATCAGCACCCTGAAAGATTAGTCCTTCGTGCTGAGCTCTTAGTCCCTGGTCCGTTCGTGGTCGTTGGTCCGTGGCGCCATGAACGATGAACCAGCGACGGACCACGCACGAAGCACGAGGCCTAAGGACTCGTAAGGAGCTTCCGAATGGGAGAGGCACTGGGAATGGTCGAGACCAAGGGGCTGGTCGCCATGATCGAGGCGGCCGACGCGATGGTCAAGGCCGCCAAAGTGACGCTGATCGGGTGGGAGAAGATCGGCGCCGGGTACGTGACCGCCATTGTCCGCGGCGATGTCGCGGCCGTGAAGGCGGCCACCGACGCCGGCGCCGCGGCCGCCCGTCGGGTCGGCGAGCTGGTGTCGGTGCACGTCATCCCGCGGCCGCACGCAAACCTCGAGGACACGCTGCCGATCGGCAAGGCGACCGCCGGCGCAGCGAAGACTTAGAGGAACGCACGTTGACCACATATTCAGGCCGCTCCGTTGGAGCGGCCTGCGAGCGGGCCGGGAAGGCTGGTTGTGGGTCGACAGCCGCACCTGTTCGATCTGACCAGTAGGAATCGGCCCCGATGATTCTGGCCCGCATCGTCGGGACCGTAGTCGCTACGCGGAAGGACCCGCGCCTCGTCAGCAGCAAGCTGCTGGTGGCGCGCCCCGTCGATCCCCACGGCAAGAGCGACGGCAACTATCTCGTGGCCGTCGATACCGTCGACGCCGGCGTCGGCGAGACGGTGCTCATCGTCAGCGGCAGCTCCGCCCGTATGGCGGCCGGCCTGAAGGATTGTCCAGTTGACGCTGCCATCGTCGGCATCATCGACGCCGTTGAAGTCGTGCCCGGGAGTTGACGGGATGCAGCTCGCCCGCGTCATCGGCGATGTCGTGAGCACTTGCAAGGACGACAACCTCATCGGGCACACGCTGCTCGTGCTCCAGCCGATTGCGGCGGACGGATCACCAGCCGGCCGGGCGGTCGTCGCGGTCGACGCCGTCGGTGCCGGCGTAGGCGAGACCGTGTTCTTCGTGCGCGGCAAAGAGGCAAGCTTTCCTTGGTATCCGACGGAAGTGCCCGCCGATGCCGGCGTCGTCGGTATCGTTGATCATTGGGACGTGGAATCGTAGTGTCCTGAACAACATGCAAATCGCGCGCGTCGTTGGCACCGTCGTCGCCACGCAGAAGCATCGGACGTTCGAGGGCGCCAAGCTGCTGCTCGTCCAGCCGCTGACGCTCGACGACAAGCCGCGCGGCCCGGCACTCCTGGCGGTGGACACTCTCGGCGCCGGCGTCCACGAGAAGGTGCTGGTCGTCATGGAGGGACGCGCAGCGGGGGAGGCGCTCGGCCGCAAACTGGCGCCGGTCGACGCGGCGGTCGTGGGTATTATCGATACGGTGGATGTGACGGCATGAACGACGACGAGCTTCGGGCGCTCGTGCGCACCGCAATCGCGCAGCACGCGGCAGGGCAGCCGTTGTCAGGCGTCCATTACAGGGGAGCAACCACCGACAACCGGCAACTGACAACTGGCACGGTTCTTCATCCGAGCCACGGCCGGTTCTCGGTGCTCCCGGCCGGCTCTGACATCGAAGGCCCTTGCCTGATCGAACCAGCAGTCCTCTGCAATCACTGTGGCTACTGCCAGTCATATGGACATTGACGCAAAGTGGAACGTTCACTTTGCACTGACAGATGAAACCACTGGTCCTGGTAACGCGTAAGCTGCCCGCGTCGGTCATGGCCCGCCTCGAAGCGGCGTGTCAGGTGGAGCAGTGCGAGGGCGACGGCGACGCGTTCCGGCGCGATCTGCTGGCGCGCGTGGCGGGGAAGCAGGCGCTCGTATCGATGGTGACCGACACGGTCGATCGGGCCGTCGTCGAGGCGGGCGACGCGCTGAAAATCATCGCGAACGTCGCGGTCGGCTACAACAACATCGACGTGGCGACTGCGAAGGCCCGCGGCATCATCGTCACCAACACGCCCGATGTCCTGACCGACGCGACGGCCGATTTGGCGCTCGCGCTCATCCTCGCCGTGACCCGCCGCCTTGGCGAGGGCGAACGGATGCTGCGGCGCGGTGCCTGGCCCGGATGGGCGTTCGATCAGCTCCTCGGCATGCAGCTGCGTGGCAAGCAGCTCGGCGTCGTCGGCTTCGGCCGCATTGGACGGGCCGTGGCGGCGCGCGCGCAGGCGTTCGGGATGACCGTCGCCCACGCGTCGCGTTCCGACGCCGGTATGCCGCTCGACCGCCTGCTGGCCACTTCCGACGTCGTTTCTCTGCACGTGCCGCTCACGCCGGAGACGAAGCATCTCATCGGCCAGCCCGAGCTGGCGCGCATGAAGCGCACGGCCTATCTGATCAACACGACGCGCGGTCCGGTCGTGGACGAGGCAGCGCTCGCCTGGGCGCTCAAGAACCGCCTGATTGCCGGCGCGGCCCTCGACGTCTACGAACGCGAGCCCGAGGTTCACGCAGATCTCCTGACGCTGGAGAACGTTGTTCTGGCGCCGCATCTGGGAAGCGCCACCACGGAAACACGCACGGCCATGGCCGACCTCGCGGTGCGCAACGTTGTCGCGGTGCTCGGCGGCGGAGCTCCCCTGACGCCGGTCGGTTGAAAGGAGGCAGCCGATGAGACGGCCGGTCGCTGCGGCGCTCGTCGGGCTGGCCGTTGGCGCGAGTACGCCGACACCGAGTCAGTCCGCGGCGGTTGACGTTGTGATCCATGGGGCGAACTGCTCGCGACGTCACGGTCGCATGCAGGGGCGGCGACCAGGTATGCTGAATCGGACGTGGTCCTGCCCAGGACACCTCACCCCCGAATCGTCGAGCATGTGATGCGCAGGCTGGCGCGCGCCATTACGGGCCTCGAGCTCCCGGCCGTCGAGAAGATCTCGGAAGAGCAGGCGGAGGATCCATTTCAGATCCTGATCGCGACGCTCCTTTCGGCACGAACGCAGGATGCGACGACGCACGCCGCGTCGACGCGGCTCTTCAGGGTTGCCCGTACGCCGCGAACGATGACGAAGCTGCCAGTGAAGCAGATCGAACGCCTGATCTATCCAGTGAGCTTCTACCGGAACAAGGCGCGGCACGTGAAGGCGTGCTGCGAGATGCTCGTGGCGCGGTTTGGCGGTCGGGTGCCGATGGCGATGGACCAACTCCTGATGCTGCCGGGGGTGGGACGGAAGACCGCGAACCTGGTGCTCATCCTGGCGTTCCGCAGTCGGACGAATATCTGCGTCGATACGCACGTGCATCGCATCTCGAACCGGCTGGGATGGGTGAGGACGGCGTCGCCCGATGAGACGGAACAGGCGCTCTATCGCGCGACCGATCGCCGGTGGTGGCCCTATATCAACCTGTATCTCGTCACCTGGGGGCAGAACGTCTGCCGGCCGGTTTACCCGCGCTGCGGAGATTGCGTGATCCGCCCCGAATGTCGAAGAATTGGTGTCGACACGCATGCACGGAGGAACGGCACATGAGACGCGTACGGTGGGCATTGACGATGGCGCTGCTGACAGCGCCGCTGGCAGGAAGCATCGCGTCGCAGGAGCCTAAGCCGGCGCCCGCGCCAAAGCCGGACGCCGCGCCGAAACCGGCGGCGGGTCCGGTGCTGGTCGTCGAGACGGCGAAGGGGACGATCGAAATCGAAATGTATCCCGCCGACGCGCCGCAAACCGTGGCGCAAATCACCGCACTCGCCAAACGGAACTTCTACAACGGTCTCCGCGTCCACCGTGTGGTCCCCGACTTCGTCGTCCAGTTCGGGGATCCGCTCACGCGCGACATGACCAAGAAGGGGCTGTGGGGGACGGGCGGAAGCGGCAGGGTGATCGGCGCTGCCGAGACGAAGCGGACGCACCGGCTCGGTTCGGTCGCCATGGCACACGCGGGCGATCCGGCCAAGGCCGACTCTCAGATGTACATCCTGCTGCGTAGCTCCGCCGCGGCGCTCGATGGCAAGTACGCCGTGTTCGGCCAGGTGATTACGGGCATGGATGTCGTGCAGAAGATTGCCGTCGGCGACATGATCACTCGCGTGACCGTGAAGCCCTGACTTGTGATCTGACCAGATCGCGGAGCTCCGGGTACCGTTCCACGATCTCCGGCGGATACTCGCCCTCGATCGCTTCGCCGAGCTGCGCTTTCAGCATCACGGCGTTGACCACTGACTTCGAAGAGAAGTGATTGTTGGTGTAGAGGTACACCTTCTTCACGAGCTCCTTCGCGGCCGCGGCGATTTCGGAAAACTCCTTCAGCTCCTCGCCCGAATACAGATAGTTGTAGCGGTCGTCCCGGTGCTCGTGCCGCCACCACTGCGCTAGGTTCCGGCCGTGCAGGCGCATGTAGTGGAAGCCGGTGACGTTCGGCAATGCGTTCTGCCGGATCGAGAACCGGAACTTCGGCTCGTCGACCTGCACCCAGGCCGCCTGGAAGCCGTTCAGTAACCGCAGCGTCTCGCCGAACGCGTCGCTCCAGCTACGGTGCCGCAGCTCGACCGCGACCGGATAGTCGCCGAACAGTCGGAGGAGCTGCGCCAGGTAGTCGCGCGCCGGGGGCGTGCTCTTGAAGCTCGGCGGAAACTGCGCGAGGAGTGCCCCGAGCTTCCCGGCGCGCGCAATCGGCTCGATGCCGGCGCGGAAGTCGTCGATGTCGCTCTGCGTGACCTCTGCGAGCAGATCGAGGAACGGCCCATCCGAGCCTGGCGCTGCCTTGAGCGCCGCCTCGCGGAACATCTTCGGATGCGTGAACTTCTGATAGAGCTTCAGCGCGAAGGTGAATCGCGTGGGCGTTCGGGCGACCCAGCCGGCCGTGACCTCGGTGCGCGGCTGGCCGTAGAACGTCGTATTGACCTCGACGGTATCGAAGTGTTCCGCGTAGAACCGCAGCTCGTCGAAGTCGGCCGTCCCGTCGCGTTTCGACCGCGTGGCGGGATAGAACAGGCCGTTCCATGTCCCTATACCCGACGGGTAGCTCCAGCCCGAAGTCCCGATATGTACGCTCATGTAGCCGGCGACCGATAATAAGAGGATTGCTGACGATCAACGAAATCTTCTACTCGATTCAGGGGGAGTCGACCTACGCCGGCCGGCCGTGCGTGTTCGTCCGCCTCACGGCCTGCGACCTGCGCTGCTCGTGGTGTGACACACCGTATGCATTTTACGAGGGGCGCAAGCAGTCGCTCGACGACGTGCTGGCTGAGGTGGAGCGTGCGGGCTGTCTCCTGGTCGAGGTCACCGGAGGAGAGCCGCTCCTGCAGGAGGACGTCTATCCGCTGATGCAGTCGCTCCTCGACCGCGGAAGAACGGTGCTGCTCGAAACCGGCGGCCATCGGAGCACCGCGCGCGTGCCCGCACCGGTGATCACGATTCTCGACGTGAAGTGCCCCGGCAGCGGTGAATCGCACAGCAACGACTGGAGCAATCTGGAGCGGCTGCGGCCTCATGACGAGGTGAAGTTCGTGATCAAGGATCGCGCCGACTACGAGTTCGCGCGCGACGCGATCGCCCGCTTTGGGCTTGCCGACCGCGCTGCGGCCGTCCACCTGTCGCCCGTGCACGGCGTCCTCGACGCCCGTGAGCTGTCGGCATGGCTACTCGCAGACGGACTACCGGCGCGCGTCCAGCTGCAGCTCCACAAGTACATTTGGGACCCCGACACACGAGGGGTCTAAGGGAATTAGCGATTGGCGATTTGTGATTGGTGATTGAATCGCGAATCGCGAATCGGAAATCGCAAATGGCTGACGCGGTTGTCCTGCTCAGCGGCGGGCTCGACTCGTACACGGCCGCCGCGATGGCCAGGGCCGACGGCTACCGCCTGTACGCGCTCACCGTCCGCTACGGCCAACGCCACGCACGCGAACTCGCGGCGGCGCGCGCGGTGGCGGCATGGCTCGGAGTCGTCCGCCATCTCGAAGTCGACGTCGACCTGTCGGTTTTCGGCGGTTCCTCGCTGACGACAGACGCGCCGGTACCGAAGGACCGGCCGCTCGAAGGCGGCGACATCCCGTCGACGTACGTACCGGCGCGAAACACTGTCTTCCTTGCGCTCGCCCTCGGATGGGCCGAAGCGCTCGGCGCAGAAGATATCTTTATCGGCGTCAATGCTCTCGACTACTCTGGATATCCAGACTGTCGTCCGGAGTTCCTTGCTGCATTCGAGCGATTGGCCGCCTTGGCCACCGCTCGCGGGGTCGCTGGCGGCGCGTTTCACGTACACGCACCCTTGCTGCAGCTGAGCAAGGCGGAAATTATCCGTGCAGGGATCGCGCTCGGTCTCGAGTACGGCATGACACACAGCTGCTACGATCCGGATTCGACGGGCCGGCCGTGCGGCCGGTGTGACAGCTGCCGTCTTCGCGCGGCCGGCTTTGCACAAGCCGGTGTGGCCGATCCGCTTCTTGGCCGATAATCGCAGTTAGCCATCACGATGCTCGATGTGACGCCGAGGCCGCTCAGGCGACAGCTGCTGTTAGCCATTCCGCTGCTTGTCGTCCCGGTTGTGGCCGCGGCTGTCTGGCTCGGCTACCTGGAATACCGCGAGACAACAGAAGAACTCACCCAGCAAGCCCACGCCACGGCCCTGTCGACGGCGGCGGCAATCGACCGTGAGATCACCGGGCTGGACCGGATGGCCGGTAATCTGTCGAGTCATCCCGGCGTGCAGCAGATGTGGCCGGAGGCGGTTGCGCTCCTGCGGCCGCAGCAGCAGCAGCGATCGCTCATCGACGTCGTCTTGATCGATGGCGCGGGACGCCTGGTCGCGCGCGGCGATCCAGCGGCCGCCATTTCCGACGAGTGGTCGGATCTGCTGACGCAAGCGCTGAAGCTTGGTGATCGCGTGGTGTTACCTCTGAAGATCGACCCGTCGGGCGTCGCGTGTGTGCGACTGGTCTACCCGGTGCGGAACGACAAGGGCACGATGACCGGCGTGCTCGGCTACTACGTGGACCCACAAACGCTGCAGGACGGCTTTGGGACGCTGGAATTGCCCAAAGGGTCCGTGGTGACCTTGATCGACCAGGACGGGCGCGTCCTGACCCGCAACGTTGACCCTGAGCACTTCGTGGGGCAGGTCATCGCCGAGGGCTCGTTTCGGGATGGCCCGATGCCGCCACGGGAATACCAGAACGTCGACGGCATCAGGCGCCTCTACGGCCAGGCGCTCGTCGAACGGGGACCATGGATCGTCACCGTCGGCATTCCGATGTCGGTGGCCACTGACCGCGCCATCTCCGTATGGCTCCGCACGATGCCCGTGTTCCTGCTGATCCTCGGCATCTCGTTCGTGGTCGCGCTCGTCTTTTCCCGGCGTTTGACCGGATCCGTCGCGCACCTGGACGCGGCGGCACAGCGGATCGCCTCGGGCGACTTCAGCCCCCTGGATCGGCGGCCGATGCCGACGCGGGAATTCGCGGAGTTCCAGGAGGCGTTTCATTCCATGCTCCGGCGCTTCAATGAGACGCGTGCAGCGCTCGACGCGCAGATGGCGGAAGAGCGGCGGATGCGCGAGGCGGTCGAGTCGCTGCAGCGCCAAGTGATCCGGCAGGAGCGGCTCGCCGCCGTGGGCCAGCTCGTCTCCGGCGTTGCCCACGAGATCAACAATCCGTTGCAGGCGATCCTCGGCTTTGCCGAGCTGCTGCAGATGCAGCACACCCTGCCCGAATCGGTTCGCGATGACCTGCTGCTCATCCAGAAGGAAAGCGCGCGCGCCTGCGGCATCATCCGCAACCTCGCGATGTTCGCGCGGCAGCAGACCGCCGAGGCCGAGCCGGTCCAGCTGACCGACGTGATTCGGTCCGTCGCCGAGCTGCGGCAGCGACGTCTCGAGTCGGAGAACATCGAGCTGCGCATCCAGGACACGTCGCAGCGTCCGGTCATGGCCGTGATGACCGAGCTCCAGCAGGTCGTGCTCAACTTCGTCGTCAATGCCGAGCAGGCGATCGTGCTCTCAGGACGGCAGCCAGGCCGGATCACGATCCGATCGCGGGACGAGGGGAACCGGGCGGTGCTCGAGGTAGAGGACACCGGTCCGGGTATGGCGCCCGAGCACGAGGCGAAGCTGTTTCAGCCGTTCTTCACCACGAAGCCTGTGGGACAGGGCACCGGCCTCGGGCTGTCGGTGAGCTACGGGATCGTCGATTCGCTCGGTGGCAACATCGGCTACCGCCGCGCCGCCGCCGGCGGCGCGGTCTTCTATTTCGAGCTGCCGCATAATCAGGAGGCAGGAGACCGGAGTCTCCGTCCTCCGGGTTAGTGACCGACCGCCTCTACTACACCGACGCCTACCGCTCCACGTTCGACGCGACCGTCACCCGCTCGTTCGAGCACGAGGGCCGTCCTGCCGTCACGCTCGACCGCACGGCGTTTTATCCCACCTCTGGCGGCCAGCCGTTCGACACCGGCCGTCTTGCTCGGCGCGCAGAGCGCGCCGAGCAGATACTCCCAACCAGCCAAGGGCTCGGTCGGCAGCCGCGTGATACGGAGGGTGAGCCCTTGGCTGGTTCCGTCGAGGTCGTCGAGACCGTCGATGGCTCCGACATCGTGCACGTGCTGGCCGCGCCGCTCCCGGCCGGTACCGTCGTGAGCGGAACAATCGAGTGGCCGCGACGGTTCGATCACATGCAGCAGCATACCGGCCAGCATCTGTTGTCAGCGGCATGCGATCGGCTGTTCGAGAACCAGACCGTCGGCTTCCACATGGGGGCGGAGGTGTCGACGATCGATCTGGCGCGCGAGGCACCCTGGCGCGACGTCGAGCACGCGTCCGATCTGGCGAACGACGTCGTCTGGGAGGACCGGTCCATTGCCGTTCGGCTCGTGTCGCCTGGGGAGGCGGCCGCGCTCGCGCTCAGGAAAGATCCCACGCGCGAAGGGCCGCTGCGGCTGGTCGAGATTGACCGCTTCGACGTATGCCCGTGCGGTGGCACACACGTCGCCCGCACCGGCGCCGTGGGGGTGGTGGCCGTGCTGAGGGCGGAGCGGCTGCGCGGCGGCACGCGGCTCACATTTGTCTGCGGCGGCCGTGCCGTGCGCGCGCTGCGAACGTATCGCGATGCCGTGACCGGAAGCGTGCAGACGCTGTCGGTACTGCCCGCCGAGCTCCCGGCGGCGGTGGAACGCCTGCAGGCCGAGGCGAGGGACCTGCAGAAGCGGGTCAGGGAGCTCAAGACCCGGCTGGCCGGATACGACGGCATCCGGTTGTTCAGCGAGGCGCCGGAGTTCAATGGACTTCGCGTGGTGGTGAGGGTGGTGCCTGACGCCGATGGTGGCGACCTGAAGGCGCTCGCGCTGGGGGTCATCGCCGCCGGCCGGGCCGCGGTGGTGCTGCTCTCGTCCACGCCACCCCTGTCAGCGGTCGTGGCGCGTTCCGATGGCGTCGCGCTCGACGCGCAGGGGTTGCTTCGCCAGTTGCTCGATCGGTTCGGCGGGCGCGGCGGCGGCACGGCCGACCTGGCGCAGGGCGGCGGTCTGAACGCGTCGCCCCTGGAAGTCGTCAGTACGGCACGCGAGCTGATCACGCCCGCGATCGGCTAAGAGTCGCGACGCACCGTCGCCGGTGAGAATGCCGGCACGCAGACCGCGACGTACTCCGCGCCTCCCGGCTCGGGCGTGCTGTAACGGACCCACTCGCCGGGTTTCGTGACGACCGCCTCGCCGGCGCGGACCGTGAGCGACCCGCCGTCGTACTCCACCTGCAAGGCGCCGCGGAGCACGATCGTCACTTCCTCGAACTCCGGCCGCTGCCCTGGCTCCTGCCACCCAGCGGGTGACACCATGCGCGCGACGCTCACGGCAGCATGACCGGAGTTCACCCGTCCGACATACTCCTCGATGCGCTTCGGCAGATTGCCTGCTGCTTCGATGATGGTTGGTTGACCGATGTGCGTTGGCATGAGCTCTAGCCTGAAGGGCGTGGCGCCTTGGATGAGATACATGACTGCCGGAACGAGGGTTCCTGGTCTCCGTGTTGTTGTCGCCCGTGGAGTGGTTGTCGGCGCACTCACGGCCGCCGGCTGAACTCCGCCAGACGCACGGCAATGCGATCGATGGCCTCGACGGCGGCGGCGCCTGGCCCCTCGAACCCGTCGGCCATGATCGCAAAGGCGAGCGTCTCGCCGTCGCGCGTCCGCGCGTAGCCGGCGAGCGAGCGGACATTCGACATCGTGCCGGTCTTCGCGCGGACGTTCCCCTCGGCCGCCGTGCCGCGCATGCGCGTCTCGAGCGTGCCATCGCGGCCGGCGACCGGTAGCGCCGTCATCCACGGTGACGCTCCCGACGGGTCGTACATGCGCTGCAGCACCGTGACGAGCACCTCGGGTGCGACCGCGTTGCGCCGCGACAGCCCCGAGCCGTCGACGATCTGCCACGCCTCGTCGGGGATACTCCAGCCGCGCATTCGCATGCGCAGCCCCTCGAGCGCGGCGTCGTTGGTGGGGACGATGGCCCTCGCCGCGTTGAGCCGCAGCACCGCTTCGCCGTACAGATTGATGCTCTCTTTCATCATCGGGTGGGCCAGCTCGGAGAGCGGACGGGAGAGATGTCTGTAGATGTCGGCGCCTCTGCTGCGATCGATGACAGGTGGTACGTCGTCGATGTCGAATGCCTCCCCGGCAACCTCGATGCCGCCCGTGACCAGCGCGTGACGCAGGACGCTGGCAAACCAGAATGTCGGGTTACCTGCCGACACCTGGAGTCGCGCTGGAGAAGCCCTCGCCGGGATCGACCCCGCAATCGTAAGAAATGGGACGCCGGGCCGCTGCTCGGGCCACAGCAGCGGCATTGAATCCGGGGGGCCAGTGACAGTTCGGTTGTCGAGCGGCCGGTACGCCGCATATGGCGGCACCGTGAGCGTTGTTGCGCCACCTGGCACCGGCGCGGGTCCGATCACCACCTCCATGCGGTTTTCGGCGTAGTTCAGCGCGCCGAAGATGACACCAGTCGCGTACCCAAGATCATCCCAGGCCCATGCCAGCTGAGGCCGCGGCTCCTCGATGCCATTGTCGTCGCCGATGATTCGACCCTCGATGCGGCGGACTCCAGATTTGCGCAGTGCCTGAATCCACTCCATCGAGTCCGTGCCGCCGCGGCCGCCTATCGACGGATCGCCGGCCCCGGTCGCTATCAGATCACCCTGGACGACTCCCTGGACGATCGGACCGGTGATCCAGAACGACGTCTCGAACTGATGTCGCCAGCCGACCGCATCGACGGCACTTGCAAGGCTCACGAGCTTCACGGTCGACGCCGGGACGAGCAGCGTGCCGGGATTGAACTCGAACAGACGGTCGCCGCGGTCGAGCGACTGGACGAGGATGCCCCATGCCGCCCGGCGCACGCCGGGCGCGGCGGTGGCCGCGGTGATGTCGTTTCGAAGTTGCTGGAGGGGGTCGGTTGGACGAGACGGCGTGACGCTCGCCGGCGCGCGGGCGCAGGCGAGCGACTCAAGACTCAAAATGCAAAACCCAAAGAGCACCAAGCAGCGAAACGGCGAACCCTGTGAGTCTTGAGTTTTGAGTTTGAGTGACATGTCATTTCATGGCATCCACAACCTTCATCGCCTCATCGAACACCGACGTGTCGACGCGCGTGGAACCAGGTTCGTCGGCGCGGTTCGCGTACACCTCGTTCCCCGATCGCCCGAAGTTGACAGTCTCGGTCTTGTTCTCATCGAACCGCACGGTCGCGGTGAGCACCGGCGACTTCAGCGAGGCGTGTGCGGTCGGCTGGAACGTTTGCGCCTGGAGGTTGGAGAACTGCATGAGCACGTCCTCCACCTTCGCGGTATCGACCGCCTGACTACCCCGCTTCCATACCGTCTTGCCGCCTTCCTCGGATTTCTCGACCGTTATCGTGTCGCTGCCGCGGCGCAGCTCCAACCGATTCGCACTGAACGAACGCGCGTCGAAGAGATCCTTCCGCCGGTAGTCGGCGAGGTCCTTGCCCAGGTCCGTCCCGAGCGCCTCTTCCACCGTGAACACCGTCGGCCGCGCAGCGTCCCTGGCGAAGAAACCGCCGTCGTCAGCCTTGCCGCCGACGAGCAAGGTTGCCCGCGTGCTGCCGGACATCACCGTGGCGCTCATCTGCGGCCGATCGAGGCCATATTTGCGGAGATCCGCGGCCGACTCCTCGATCACCTCCAACATATGCGTCGACGAGAGGCGCGTCAGCAGCCCCTCGGCGGCTGCATAGTCGGCGCGGGCCGAGATCGGCTTGGCGATCCGCCATTCGCTGCCGCTGCGCGAGAACTGAATCGTGGTGGTCCCTTCCGCGACCTCGACGCCATCGACCTTGTCGCGCTCGAACTTCAGGATCACCTTGTCGCGCAGATCGAACGGCGCCTTGTTGAAGATCGATTCGAGGAACGCCGAGATGAGGAAGACCCTGGGCTCGTTCAGCCGCTTTGCGTACACGTCGCCGCCCGTGGCCGTCTTGTCGCCGACGAGCAGGTGCTGCACGTCCTTCTGGCCCCTGAACCGGAACCCAACGTCGACGCGCGGCGGCTCGAGCCCGTACTGCTTGAGATCCGACGGTGTCTCCTCCACGACGCGCTGCACCTCGAGCGTCGAGAGGTTGCTCGTGACCGTGCCGACCACGCCGTCATCCGCATCCGCCTTCACCGGCTCGACAAGCTGCCAGTTGCCGTTTTCGAGCTGCACGCGCGAGGTCTGGCCCTCTGCGTTCTTGATCTGGATCTCCTCGATGTTCTCGGACGCGAGCTGGTCGAACGCCCTCGGCTTGGCGTTTGGGTCTTCGGGCTCCCGGCCGGCTTCGTAGTAGACGATGTAGCCGCCGAGGCCGGCGAGGACGACCAGCAGCAGGATTGTCGTCGTCAGCCCCCGCATCTACCGCCTCCGCCACCAGGTGAACACGCCGGCCGCGAAGACCAGCGCAGGGATGAACAGGATCGACGTCAGGAACGCCATCGTCTGCTGGCGCGGCGTCATGGTCACGCGGCGGTCTTGCGCGTCCTTCGGCCGGATCGCGATCAGGTTTTCCTGCTGCGCGAGCCAGTTCACGGCGTTCGCGAACAGGTTCGGGTTGCCCGGGACGCCCGCGTACGCGTTTGTGGCGAAATCGGAGTCGCCGAACACGACTACGCGCGTCTCGGGCTTAGGCTCGTTGGTCGACGATGTCGCGGGCGGCTCCGGCAGCGGCTTCGCGCCCTCGCCTTCGGCCGGCGCTGAGACCGCCACAGCCACAGAGAGTGGTCCGGCCTTGTCGCCGCCCTCCGCATCCATCGCGACGCCGGTCGAGAGCGACGCGAAGTTCGACTCGGCCCAGCTCGCACGGCTCGTCTCCACGATCGTCGTCGGCGTGCGGCCATTGGCGCCACCCGATACCGGCTCCACAGTTCGGGCGACCGGATAAATCGTCAGCGTGGCGAACTGCTCGGTGATCGGGTGGAGCGGGTAGGTCGCGGCGACGGCGATGCTCGGTTCGTTGGTGGCGCCGCTCACGTCGACGACGACGTTGCTGCCGAGCGTGATACCCCACTCTGTGATCAGCGCCTCGAGATTGGGGAGCTGCTTCGGCTGCTCGCCGATCGGCGGATCGAGGAGCACCATGAGTTTGCCGGCGCGCGCGAGATACCGCCGCAGCATGTCGAGCTCCGCCGGCAGGATGTCGCTCGTCGGCCCTCCCACGATCACGACGGTGGCGTCGGCGGGCACTTCCTTTTGCTGGGCGAGCACCAGCCGCTCCACCAGGTAGTTGTCGCTTCGCAGCATCCCGCTGAGCGCGCTGTACCCGTCGCGCTCGGTGTCGTTCGGCTCCTTCTCGCCGTGGCCTTGGAGGAAGTACACCTTCCGCTGCGTGTCGGAGAGTGCCTTGATGAGGCCGTTGGTCAGCTCCTGCTCACCGTCGGACGTCACGCGCTCACGGCGGCCCATGTACTCGACGACCACTGTGCCGTACTGCTGTATCTCGTACTCCTTCGCGATGACCGGTCGTGTGTCCGGGTCGATGTACTCCACCGCAACCTGGGTCGAGTGGTACGCGTACTCATTCAGCCGGTTGCGGAATCGATCGAGCTCCGTCTGCCTGTCGAACACCGTGAACTTCACCGGCCCCTGGAGACTCTGGAGCACCTTGATCGACTGCTCCGACAGGCTGTTCTGCTGGCTTGCGGTCAGGTCCCAGCGTTTGTTCTGCCGCGATCCCACGTAGTTGATCCCGATGGCGATCGCGAGCGCGGCCAGGAGCTCGGCGTGCTGCCCCTCGGCCAACTGGCGCAGGAGCTGCAGCACCGCCTCCTTCCCCTCGACCTCGCC
>Ga0187893_10005312_pt1 | contig 23263 bp, 23 predicted proteins | sample MA1701074metaG_FD_139574 | JGI IMG/M metagenome (GOLD analysis project Ga0187893, IMG submission 139574) | White microbial mat communities from a basaltic lava cave in the Kipuka Kanohina Cave System on the Island of Hawaii, USA - MA170107-4 metaG ...
GCATGGTACCCGATGAAGTCTTCCCCGCTCCCGCGAACCACTCCCTATGATGGGTCGGCCCTGATCGCCGATCCCATTCACGAATACATCACCTTCACCGTCCCGTATGCGACGCCGAGTTCGTCCGAGCAGACGGAGAAAGACCTCATTGACTCGCCATGGGTCCAGCGGCTGCGCTACATCTATCAACTCCAGAGCGCCCGCTGGGTCTATCCCTCAGCCGAACACAGTCGCTTCGTCCATTCCCTAGGAACGATGCATGTCGCCGGCCGGTTTGCCCGCCACCTGTACCCCTTCCTGGCTGCGGTTGCGCCCGACCTCCCCTCAGCCAATTATATTGAAGAACTTCTCCGCATCACGGCGTTGGTCCATGACATTGGGCATGGACCGTTCTGCCATTTCTTCGACGACAATTTCCTGCAGGCCTATCACCTGACCCACGAGCGATTGGGACAGATAATCATCAGGGAACACCTGGGACCGATCATCCGCAGGATCAGGCGGAGTCCCTCAGGCCTTTTCGCCAGTGGAGAGGAATTGAACCCCGACCAAATCGCCCATCTCATCCTCAAGGACAAGGCCAAGGACAATTCACGGATGCCGCGCTGGTTGACCTACTTGCAACCGGTGATCTCAGGCAGCTACACCGGCGACAACCTCGACTACGTGCTCCGCGATTCGTACATGTGCGGCGTCGCCGTCGGCCCGGTGGATCTGAGCCGGCTCATCCATTACACCATGATCACGGACAGAGGCTTCACTATTCACAAGACCGGTCTGCCCGCCCTCCAGATGTTCCTGAACACGCGGATGTACCTGTATTCCAATGTCTACTACCACCGAACCACCAGGGCCATCGACATTCATTTACGGGAGATCTTCGGCGATACCATGCGATCGATCTTTCCGCATGATCCACGCAAGAAGATGGAGGCCTACTTGACGCTCACCGATTGGTCGTTACTGGAGGAGGTGCGCGGGTGGAAGCAGTCCGCCCACGCCAAGCGTCGGCGCCTCGGAGCGGAGTGGGCAAGGATCTTGGGACGGGACATCAAGTGGAAAATGGCCTACAGCACGGTCCTCAAGGAAAAAGGTCGGGAGCGGGGGATGGATTTTCCGAGTCACGAGCAGTTTGAAAAACAGATTCAAAAGGACTTGCCCCCGCGTCTGCAGAATGTACGGTTCAGCGTGGATATGGCCCCCCTTGATCCCCGCCCGGACCCCAAGGACACGCGCGGAGTCCCCTTGTTCGTCTACGATCCCGCCACCAAGGTCGTCTCAACCGAGCCACTGGAGGAGTTTCTTGACCTCCTCCCGACCCGGCTGATCCAGTTCCGGATCTACGCCCTCACCCACGAAGCCGACGCTCAACTGGCGCAGGCCGCCGCCACCGTCGTGAATAAGACGCCTTCCAGCATCGAAACCAACGTCTAGGGCACAAGGGACTGGGGCACTGTACCGCACAGGATAGTACGGCGCTGCAGGTTGCTCAAAACGGTCGCCCAGCGAGGCCGCAGCATGCGGGGACGCCGAGGCGTACCCGGGAGGGTACGTTGAGGGGGGCACGCACGCGAGAACGATGCTGGAGGCAGTTTTCAGCAACCTGCTACTGGCCCGGCTTCGTTCGAAGCGGACTCGATACAATATAATTCGGGTCCTGGGTCGCCTCCCACGTGGGGTCTGTAAGGCCATACCCCCACCCGCGAAGGTAGAGCGCGCCAAGGACCGGCTCCGACCGCTGGCTGCTTTCTGCCTTCGCCACCTCCGTGGGTGGAGGCGGGAGGACCTTCCCGACCACCGTGAGCCGTGCCCATTCCTTATAAGACGGCGGCAAGTTTTTGGGATCCACGATGATCCAGTAATGGCCATCCTCCGTGTCACGGAGCTTCGGATCCCGGTGGGGCTCATAATCCGTGTCCAGCGGCCGGTTCCTGATATGAAGCCACACGCGGCCATCGGCCCGTCGTTCCTCGACGATGACCCCGCCCAGGATCACGACCTTCCCCGCATAGGCAGACGGTTGATTGACGAGACCCGTGAGCGTCGTACCGGGCTCGGCTTGTTTGATGAATTTGGAGGGGATGGGCGAACAGGCGCCCTGGCCGCACAGGGCCGCTCCAAAGAACACGGCCAGGAACAGTCTTGGGCGAACGCGCCCTCCTCGGTTGCGACTAGCGGTCATGATCCGAACTCCCATCTATTATTGGACTGGGTTGACTCGGAGAGAACTCTGCCCCACCGAGCGTAGCACTTTTCGTGCGATCATCTCAGCGTCCCGCCGTCTTCACGCCGTTGAAAGACAGGTGGACCAAGGCATACGGATCGACGCGGGCGCCATTGAGACGAACGCCCCAGTGCAGATGGGGACCTGTCGCCCGGCCCGACGCGCCTACCTTTCCGATCACCTGCCCGCGCGCGACCGGCTCGCCGTCATGCACCAGAATCTCGGAGAGGTGGAAATACATGGAATAGAGTCCGAGGCCGTGATCCAGGAACACCCCTTTGCCTGAAAAGTAATGATCCACGATCAGGCGTGCAATCCCGTCGTTGGTGGCAAGCACCGCTGTGCCGGCCTCCGCAGCGATGTCTTCACCATTGTGCGGACTGCGTGGTTGACCGTTGATCCTTCGCATCCGGCCGAACGCTCCGGAAATCGTCCCTTGCACCGGCTCGATGAACCCGGTCGTCCACCGGCGGTCCGGAGTCACCGTGCCCAACACGACCCGCACCTGCTCCTGCTCCGCCTTGACTCGCGCGAGCGTCGCCTCGTCCAAGTCTACCATGTCCTTCGGGAGGGTGAGGTGTTGGACGGGGAACTTCTCCTTCAGAACAAGCACATGATAGCTGAACCGCTGCGGCCCGCCCGGCCCTTTGGTCTCGACGAGCAACTCATGGGTGCCGGGGACATCTTGCATATCAATGCCCACGAGGGCCGTGTACCCGGTGGCCCCACCGAGCCCGGGTTCCCCAAAGAAGGGAATGGTCCTCCCCAGGAACTTGCCGACCACCTCGGCCGAAGGACCCTGGGGCGCGACTCGGACGACGAGTACCTGCCCCTGCCTGCCGCTGAGCTGCCCGTCAATCCCCCGACTCCCCTGCGGGGCGCTCGGAAAGAGGTCCACGGGGAAGACGCTCGCCAGCAACACGACCGCCATGAGCGCCAACAGCTCCCGGCGGCGGCCTCCCCGGGAAGGCCGATCTGCCTGCGCGACGATCATCGGTAGAATCTCGGGCCGGCCACCTGCGAAACGAGCTCCTCGACCCGCCGGTTGGCCGAACTGAATGGATCCATGCAGAGGATGGTTTCCTCCCAGTAGCCGTTCAGCTTGAGATAGGTCCAATCGACCGTGTACGAGCGGTTCTTCGCCCTGGCAAACCGAATGAAGTCACCCCGAACCTTGGCGCGCGTGGTCTGTGGCGGGACCGACATGGCCCGCTGCACGGCGTCCTCATCGATGACCCGCTCGGTCATCCCCCGAAGCTCCATCAGGTAGTAGAGCCCGCGCGTCCGCTTGACGTCGTGGTACTGGAGATCCATCAGAAACACGCGCGGATCGTCCCAGCCGCACGCCTTCTTGGAGACATACGCATCGATCAATAGCTTCTTGCTCACCCAGTCCACCTGACGGGACAATTGCATGGGATCTTCTTCCAACCGGTCCAGGAGCCACACCCATTTCACGAGAATCTCATCGAGATCCGGGTCGTGCGGACGCGAGCCGAGATATTCGGCCCCCCGTTCCGCATACACCCGCTGAATCTCAATGGCGCTCATCTGACGGCCGTCGTCCAGCTTCACCTTTTTCTTCAGCGTCGGATCCCTGGAGATCTCCCGAATGGCCTTCACAGGGTCCTCCAGTTCCATGCCGTTGACCGTGTACCCGTCCTCAATCATGGACAGCACCAAGGCCGCGATGCCGACCTTCATATAGGTGGCATACTCGGACATGTTGGAATCGCCGACGATGATGTGAAGCCTGCGGTACTTCTCTGCGTCCGCATGGGGTTCATCCCTGGTGTTGATGATGCTCCGCGAGGACGTAGTCGAGGAGGAGGTTTTCTCATGGATATGCTGGGCCCGCTGGGAAATGAAATACTGAGGCTTGCCCGAGACCTTCAGCACCTTGCCGGCCCCGGAGTATACCTGGCGCGTCACGAAAAAAGGGATCAACTGCTCAGTGACCTTCCAGAAATCCACGTCCCGCCGCATGAGGAAGTTTTCGTGACAGCCGTAGGTATTCCCCAGCGAGTCAGTATTATTCTTGAAGATATAAATCTCCCCCGACAGCCCCTCCTCCCGAAGACGCTCCTCCGCGGCGGGCAGGCAGGCTTCCAGCAACCGTTCCCCCGCCTTGTCATGGATCACGAGGTCCATGATGTTGTCGCACTCCGGAGTGGAATACTCAGGGTGGCAGCCGGTGTCTTGGTAGAACCGCGCCCCGTTGACCAGAAACGCGTTCGAGGGCCAACTGTTCGGGATCAGGCCCTCGAAGATATATCCGAGGACCTTCTCCATGGGCAGATAAATGCGGCCGTTCGGGGAAAAAATCAGGCCGTATTCGTTCTCAAGACCGAAGATACGCTGTTTCATGGCTCCGAACCGGAGGTTCCATTTCGGTAAGGGTGAGCATACACCCGCCGGCGGTGTCCTTCAAGATTGGCGCGGCATTCTATGGTCAGCGTGCGGGTCAGGAGAGAATCTGGCGGGCTTCGGCGGGAGGGATCCGCCGGAACTTACGGCCCATCCGGCTGCGATCCAGCGTCGCAACTTCAAGTCCCTCGAAGGGGAGTTTCTGATTGGGTACGCTCTCCAGAGCGGCGATACAGAGTGACAGCGCCCCCGCGAGCGGCGGGAGGTCTCCCTTGCAGCGATCCTTGAGGAATACCTGAAGAGCCTCAGACCGGCCGCCAATGGCCGCGAAGCCCCGTTCGTCGAAGATGCTGCCGTCGAACGAGATGCGATACATCTCGTTCGGCCGCTCTGCCTCCCCGACCTGCACGACGAGGATCTCCACCTCCAGCGGTTTGAGCTCCTGGCTGAAGATCGTCCCGAGGGTTTGCGAGTAGGCATTGGCAAGCGATCGTGCCGTTACGTCCTCGCGACTGTACATGAACCCTTTCAAGTCGGCATGCCGGATCCCGGCCTTGCGCAGGTTTTCGAACTCGCTGTACTTGCCGGCGCCGGAGAACGCAATGCTGTCATAGATTTCCGAGATTTTGTAGAGGGAGGCACTCGGGTTGTCCGCCACCAGCAGGACACCTTGGGCATACTCCAACGCGATGATCGATCGCCCCTTGGCGATGCCCTTCTTGGCATACTCCGCCTTGTCCTGCATCATCTGTTCAGGGGAGACGTAGTAGGGTAACGGCATCGCTATTCCTCCTTCCTGCGCAATGCGATCAGCGCGGCGTACTCGTCTCGGATGCGGGACTCCTCGACATCCACGATGCCGGTCGTGCCGACCAGTTTGGCCGTCGGATAGATACCACGGACGAGGTCCGGGCCTCCGGTCCCCACGTCGTCCTCGGCCGCATTGTAGAGCGCCAGCAACGCCAGCTTGAGCGCGTCGTCCGCCGAGCAATGCTTGAGGAAATGCTCCCGCATCGTATTGCGCGCCTCTTTGCCCCCCGAGCCGATCGCGTGATAGTCCGACTCTTCATAGCGCGCGCCGGTGATATCGTACTTAAAAATACGCCCCTCGGCCCGCCGGTGGTCATAGCCGACATAGATGGGCAACACCACGAGCCCCTGAAAGACCATCGGCAGGTTGGCTTTGACCATCTGTCCGAGCTTATTGGCCTTCCCCTCGCAGGAGAGTTGCATGCCTTCCAGCTTCTCGTAGTGCTCCAACTCCGTCTGGAACAGCTTGGCCAGTTCCAGGCAAGGCCCGGCGGCCCCCGCAATGGCCATGGCAGAATGCTCGTCGATCTTAAAGACTTTTTCAATTCGACGATCCGCAATCTGGAACCCCTCCGTCGCTCGGCGGTCACCCGCGATGACCGCCCCGCCCTGATATCTGATGGCTAGAACGGTGGTGCCCTGGGGTAGCGGCGGCAGGCGAGCGCCGCGACTCTCCTCCATCGACGACCGGGCAGGCGGCTCAGACCAGGCCCGATTGGCGGGCACGAGATCGGGATGCCGTCTGGCCAGATAGTCGAAAAAACTGGAACCGTCCTCATCCGGGAACAAGAGCACAGGTATCATCCCCTTCTATCCCAGGCCTGTCTGGTTGGGTGAACGGACCTCGCATCGCGCGAGGCCGGCGCCGGACGGTCCTAGTGGGTCAGCTTGGCAAGCAGGGACTGCGCCGAGTCGGATCCTTCCAACAATTCGCGCGTGAGCGATTCAGTACCGCGCAGAGGCTCCATCAGGGGAATCTTTTTGATCGCGGTGTTCCCCACATCAAACAGGACAGAGGTCCAGCTCGCTGCGTAAATCTCCCGGGGGAACCGCTTGAGACAGTTGCCCCGGAAATACGCTCGCGTCCCGATCGGAGCGGCCTTTTCCGCCTGTGCGATCTCGCCGTCCCGGAGGATCCGCTCGATCCGGTTGCTGCGCTCGAGCGTGTAGTACAGTCCCTTCTCCGGCCGCACGTCGTGGTACTGCAGATCCAGCATCAAAACCCGTGGGTCATCCCACCCGCACCTTTTGCGATCCATGTACGACCGGATCATCTCCATCTTGGCCACCCAATCCAACTCGCGCACCAACTGCAGCGGATCCTGCTCCAGCCTGTCCAGGGCCTCCTCCCACCGCACCAAAATGTCCTTCGTGATCTGGCTGAGGTCATGGCAGGCATAGAACTCCATCGCCGCTTTCAAGTAGGCTCGCTGGATGCCGATGGAGGTCATTTTCCGGCCGTCGCTCAGCTTGAGCGTCCCCTTCATCCGCAGGTCCCGCGAAACGTCCTTGATGGCGCGGACAGGGTCTTCCAGTTCGAGGTTCGGAAACTCCGCCTTCCCCTCCAGCATGTCCACCACAATGGCGGCGGTGCCGACCTTGAGATAGGTCGAGAGTTCGGCCATGTTGGAGTCGCCCACGATCACGTGCAGCCGCCGGTACTTGGCCGGATCCGCATGCGGCTCATCCCGGGTATTGATGATCGGCCGCTTCACCATGGTGTTGAGGTCCACCAGGCATTCGAAGAAATCGGCACGCTGGGAGATCTGATACTCGATGGGAGCGGTCTGGTTCTCGGCGCCCACTTTCCCTGCCCCGGCGTAAACCTGTCGGGTCACCAGGAAGGGAACCAGTACCTGCGCGATCCGCTCGAACGGGATGGAACGCGAAAGCAGATAGTTTTCGTGGTACCCGTAGCTGTTCCCCTTGCCGTCCGTATTGTTCTTGTAGACGAGGAACTGCTCGCTTCCGCGGGCCCTGGTCATGGCGCGCAAACATTCGGCCACCACCAACTCTCCGGCCCGCTCGTAGGCTACCAGTTCGCGGGGATTCGTGCACTCAGGAGTCGAATATTCGGGATGCGCGCCGTCGACGTACAGGCGGCCGCCGTTGGAGAGCAGTTTGTTCAGGAGCCGGTTGTATTCAGGGCCCGGCCGTTCGCGCTCGCCTTCGACCTCGAACCCCCGGGCGTCCAGGAGAGGGTTCTCGTTTTCATAGTCCCAGACGGCTTGGGGGGCGAGGAGCGAGGGATAATGGCCGATGAGGTGCAAGGAATTGGTGGCCGGGTCTGGCGCGTCCGCACTCCGCGACGCAATCCCAAACTCGGTCTCTGTGCCAAGCACGCGCTGCAAGCTGACCTCTTGGTTCGCCTTGTCGGGTTCGGTAAGGGCCGGTCAGAAGTAGTGGCCCGTGGTCATCGTCTCGATCCGCCGTGATTCCGTTGATCCCATCGCGACCGTGCGCACGTGGATGATCTTTTCGCCCTTCTTCCCGGCGATCTTCGCCCAATCATCGGGGTTGGTGGTGTTCGGGAGATCCTCGTGCTCCTTGAACTCGTCACGAATCGCGCGGAGCAAGTCCTCCGCCTTGACGCCCTTCTCACTGGTGGCGATCGTGCGCTTGATGGCGTACTTCTTGGCGCGCGAGACGATGCCCTCGATCAACGCCCCGCTCGCAAAATCCTTGAAGTACAGGATTTCCTTCTCGCCGTTCGCGTAGGTGACCTCGAGGAACTTGTTCTCATCGGACATCGCGTACATGGCGTCCACGGTCATGACGATTAATCGCTCCACCAATCCCTGTCGATCGTTACCATGTCGGTCCAACTCTTCCTGCGCAAACGGGAGGTTCGGGATCACGTACTTCGAGAAGATGTCGCGCGCTGCCGCCGCATCCGGTCTGGAGATCTTGATTTTCACGTCAAGCCGTCCGGCCCGGAGGACCGCCGGGTCGATGAGGTCCTGCCGGTTGCTGGCGCCGATCACGATCACGTTACGGAGCCGTTCCACCCCGTCTATCTCGGAGAGGAACTGGGGCACGATCGTGGACTCGATGTCGGATGAGATGCCGCTGCCGCGGGTTCTGAACAGCGCGTCCATCTCGTCGAAGAAGACAATGACCGGATTGCCGTCGGCCGCCCGTTCTTTGGCCTTCTTGAAGACCTCACGCACCTGCCGTTCGGACTCCCCGACGTACTTGTTCAACAGCTCGGGGCCTTTGACGTGGAGGAAGAAGCTCCGGACCGCCTTGCCGGTGAGGTGGCCGAGCTTTTTGGCGATCGAATTGGCCACCGCCTTGGCAATCAAGGTCTTGCCGCAACCGGGCGGACCGTACAGCAGCACCCCCTTGGGCGGGCTGAGTTGATGTTCGGCAAAAAGCTGGGGGTGGAGAAACGGCAATTCGACCGCGTCACGCACTTGCTCGATCTCACTCGCCAGCCCGCCGATGTGCTCGTAGCTGACATCGGGCACTTCCTCTAAGACCAGTTCCTCCGCCTCGGACTTCGGCAGCTTTTCAATAAGATAGCCGGAGCGTGGATCGTACAGCAGGTGATCCCCGACGCTCAGTCGCTCTTGAAGCACGGGCTCCCCCAATTCGGCGACTTTCTCCTCGTCGAAGTGCAGGGTGACCAGTGCACGCTGGCCCTCCAGGAGGTCCTTCACCCGAACGACCTCGCCTTGCCCGTCGAATCCCCGGACCTCGATCACATTCAACGCCTCGTTGAGTATCACTTCCTGGCCCTTGCGCAAGTCTTTGGCGTTGATCGACGGGTGAATATTCACCTTCATTTTTCGGCCCGTGACGTATACGGTCACCGTCTGATCGTCGTTGAGACTGGAAAAAATCGCGTACGAGGAGGGAGGGGCGGTGAGCTTGTCGACTTCGGCACGCAATGCTTCGATCTGCGCCTTGGCTTCCTGCAGCGTTGCGGTCAACCGCTCATTCTGCTTGTGGGCTTGCTCAAGCTGGTATCGGGACTGGTGAAGCTGGCGCAGCTCCGCCTCCATCGACTGGATTTGAATGCGGAGCTTTTCGATCTCGCGGACGTACTCCTCGTTTTTTTTCACCACCTGTGAATCTCCGTCCGACAATCGTTCGGTGATCTTCTTCACGGATTCGCGGAAGGAACTCAGCCGGCTCGGGCCCTTCTTCGGTTCGGCCATCGGGCGACTCTCTCGATCACTGGATGTCTAGCATCGATTCCCGAGCCACAGCGTGAACGAATTCTATCATCGCACCCTGAGACGGTCAACTGCGCCGCCAATACGCGCGCGAGGATTCCCGCCCCTCCCTTTGCGGAAATCGTCGCGAGCGGACGGGCGTCCGTGCTTGGTCAACGCACCGGCCGGAGCGCGTCCAGAAACGCCCGGGTGGCCGAGGACACGGACTCTGCCCCCAGGATCGAGGCGATGACCGCGACGCCTGATGCCCCTGCGCGCCGGACATCGCCGACTCGTTCAGGGGTGAGACCGCCGATCACGAACACCGGCAATCGACTTCGGCGAACCGCCTCTTCGATCGGCTGCACCCCGATCGGCTTACCGTAGGCCAGCTTCGACGGCGTCTCATAGATGGGCCCCAGCACCGCAAAGTCCGCCCCTTCGGCTTCAACCTCAACGACTTCATCGGCGGCATGGACGGAGACACCGATCAATCCGTCCGGCCCCAGAAGTCGGCGGGCCGCCCGCACGGGCAAGCTCGAGGAGCGGAGGTGCACCCCGTCGGCGCCGAGGGCCATCACCAGATCCACGCGATCGTTGATCAGCACCTTGGCCCCGACAGCGCGAGCGGCGCGAAGGGTGTCCTCAGCCAGCGCGAGCAGCGGTCTGGTTCCAAGATCCCGCTCGCGGAGTTGAATGGCGCGCAGGCCGGCCCCCAGCGCCTCCCGTAGCAAAGGCACGAGCGGTCGCCCACCCGTCTTGTGGCGATCGGTCACCAGATAGAGGGAAAAGTCCACACGGGGCATGCAAATGATGATTAGCGAGCAGGATGTTCAAAAAGGCCGCCAGCAAGGTCGCAGCGGGTGAGAACGCCGGCGGCGGCCTTTCTCGACATCCTGCTAGAGCATGCCCTCGATGGGACTGCTGGCGGTGGCATACAGCTTCCTCGGGATGCGGCCCGCTTTGAACGCCAACCGTCCCGCCTCCACCGCGTGCTTCATCGCTTCCGCCATCATGATCGGATCCCGTGCTCCGGCGATGGCGGTGTTCATGAGGACTGCGTCGGCGCCATACTCCAGTGCCAGCGCCGCATCCGAGGCCGTCCCGACGCCGGCATCGACTATGACGGGAACCTTGACCATCTCCAGGATGATCTTCAGGTTGTACGGATTGCGTATTCCGAGACCGGATCCGATCGGGGCGGCGAGCGGCATGACGGCCGGGCAGCCGATGTCCACGAGCTTCATGGCGACGATGGGATCGTCGTTGGTATACGGCAAAACGACGAACCCTTCCTTGATCAGGATGCGGGCGGCCTCAATCAGCCCGGCCGTGTCCGGGAAGAGCGTCCGCTCGTCGCCGATGACTTCAAGCTTCACCAGATCGGACACGCCGGCGGCTCGAGCCAGGCGCGCGTATCGTAGCGCGTCTTCGACCGTGTAGCACCCTGCCGTGTTGGGGAGGATCGTGTACTTCTTGGGATCAAGGTAATCGAGCAGGTTTTCCCTGGACCGGTCGGTGATGTTCACGCGGCGCACTGCAACCGTGACCACTTCGGCTCCCGACGCCTCGATTACCTTCTGGGTCTCGACATAATCCTTATATTTACCCGTCCCGACCCACAGGCGGGACTTGAATTCGCGACCCGCGATGACCAATCGATCGTCTTGCATGGCATGCTCCCGCTTCTCTAGGTTTCTAGTGTCAGGTATCGGGTGTCAGGTATCAGGAGTCGCCATACAAATTCCCGACGCCTGAGACCCAACACCTGACACCTGATCCCTAACGACCGCCACCGATGAAACTGATGATCTCGATCCGATCCCCCTCTCGCAACCCACGGCGGTCGAATTCCTGGCGGTCCAAGATTTCCAGATTCAGCTCCACCGCGACCCGATCCGGACGAACCTGCAACTCCCGCAGCAGATCGGCGATCGTAGCCCCATCCCCGGTCATACGCGTCTCGCCGTTCACTTGAATCTGCATCACCCGCCGAACCGAGTCCTCCACGCTGGGTTCCACCTCATCCTATGGAACGATCAAACGCATTGTCAACAAAAGCCCTCGAACGATCTTGGCATTCCCTCCGCTGGGCTCTATCATGGACCGACGGGGGCCATGGTGGGTGACCCGCCCGTGTGGCTGGATGGACCGTGCTCACCGACGGAGTCGGACGTGACGGAGAACAATCGGGCGATAGCGAAGCTCTTCAGTGAGATGGCCGGCCTCCTGGGGGCACAGCGGGCCAATCCCCATCGTGTCAGGGCCTATCGGCGGGCTGCTGAGAGTCTGTCTGCCATGACGGAGGACGTCACGGCAGTTGCGGAGCGAGGCGAGCTGCAGCAGGTTCCCGGCATCGGGCGGGAAATGTCGGGCAAGATCCTGGAGTTCCTTGAGACCGGCACGATCCGGTCCTGTGAAGAACTGAGATCACCCCTGCCGTCGGAGGTGGCCACCTGGGCGGAGTTACCGGGGCTCTCGGACAGCACGGTCCATTATCTCTATTCCCGGCTCGGAATCCGAACCCTGGAAGATCTCGAAACCCTGGCCAAATCTCACCTGCTGCGGACCCTGCCCGGATTCAGCGGATCCGAGCATGAACTACTGACCGCGATCCAATTAGCCCGACAGAACGGCCCGGCAGCGTAGGCTTAGGATCTCCGCTCACACAGCGGGGCGCAGTTTCTCGAAGATCTTCCAAGCCTTGAGCAGTTCCACCGCCTTCTGCAATTGGATGTCGTCCTCAACCGCCACTTCGGCCGGATCGGCCGCGGGTTCTTTGCCCTTCTGGGCACCATCCTCACCCGGTTTCGCATTCGTTGTATCTTTGGACTTGTCTTTTTTCCCGTTCGCGTCCGCGTCCTTGTCCTTATCTTTCTCTTTCTCCTTATCCTTCTCCGAGGGCTTGGCCGATGGCTTGGGTTTGACCACGATGTCGGGGGTGATACCGGTCGATTGGATGGACCGCCCCTTCGGGGTGTAGTACTTCGCCGTGGTCAGCCGGAGTCCGGAACCATCCGCCAGCGGCAGGATCGTCTGGACAGACCCCTTGCCGAATGTCGTCGTCCCGATGATCATCGCACGACCCCAGTCCTGCAAGGCGCCCGCGACGATCTCGGACGCGCTCGCCGAGCCCTCATTGACGAGTACGATCATCGGCTGCTCTTCCGGCGTCTCCTTGGCGCGGGAGAGGTATTCGTCCTTTCGTCCATCCCGGCCCTTGATATACACGATGAGCTTGCCGGCCGGGAGAAACTGTTCGGAGACGTCGACCGCGGAAGTCAACAGGCCCCCCGGATTGTTACGCAGGTCCAGGATCGTGCCTTGAAGCTTCTGCTCACGGAGGGATTTGATGGCTTTGCTGAGATCCTTCGCCGTTGATTCCTGGAACTGGGTAAGCCGGATGTAGGCGATGCTCTTATCGAGAACCTTGGATTTGACGCTTTCGATCTTGATGATGTCGCGGACCAGCGTGAAGACGAGCGGCTCCGGGGTCCCATCCCGTTGGATCGTCAGGCTCACCTTGGTCCCCTTCGGCCCGCGCATCTTATGGACCGCATCCATCAGGGTCAGATCCTTGGTAGTCTCATCGTTGACCTTGGTGATGAAATCACCAGCCTGGATACCGGCCTTGTGCGCAGGGGTTCCTTCGATCGGCGCAATCACGGCGAGCCGGTTCTCCTTGACTCCGATCTGAATCCCTACTCCGCCGAACTCCCCCTTGGTCTCGACCTGGATCTCCTTGTACATGTCGGGGGTCATGTACGAAGAATGGGGGTCCAGGGTGGACAGCATGCCCCGGATGGCCCCATGAATGAGGTCCTTCGACTTGGTCTCGTCGACGTAATGTTTCTGGACCTGGGTCAGGACCTCGGAAAAGGTCTTGAGCTCTTCATAGGTTTCCGTCGCATGTCCGGTGAGCTCCCAGCCCTTTCCGATGAACACCCCGATCAAGAGGGTGATCGCCGCAATCGGTCCGATCAACCAGTACCGCCTCTGTCGTGCCTGTTCCATAACCCCTGTTTCCTTTCCCTGCGACTTACCGTCGTTTTGCCAGCCAGGTGAGCGGATCAACCGCCTCCGCGCCTTCCCGCAACTCGAAATAGAGCGTATTGTCCCCCGTCAATCCGGTATCGCCGGTCTCTCCGATGACTTGACCTGCCTGAACCTGCTCCCCCACTTTGGCCAAGAGTTTGGAGGCATGGGCGTAGAGAGAGAAAAACCCGTTCCCGTGGTCCAGAATCAGGACCTGACCATAGCCCTTGAGCCAGTCCGCGTACTCCACCGTCCCCGCCATGACCGCCCGGATGGGACTCCCTTCCTCCGTGCGGATCTCGATTCCCTTGCGCTGGACGTAGGTCGCGAACGTCGGATGCTTTTGTCGGCCGAAGAACGAGACCACATCACCATCAGCCGGCCACTGGAGCGCCCCCTTCGCGGCGTGTCCCACCACAGCTTCCCTCTTCGGCCGCACGCCGGCAATCTTGCGCCGCTGCTCCAGTTCCCGGAGCAGGCTGTCCACCCGGGCAGCCGAGCGCTCCAGTTCGACCAAGGCCTTGTCATACGCATCCTTCTCCTGATTGAGCCGAACCAGGATCTGCTGCTTCTCGCGCTTGAGACCCTGGATCTCCCCCAGTTTCTGCTCCGTATGCTTCTTGTAGCCCAGCATCTCATCGCGAGCCGCGGCACGCTGGCGCTCCACCGCCTGAAACTGTTCCACATTGGCCTGATAGGCCTGCATGAGATCATACTCCCGTTTCGACAAGGCCGAAAGGTATTGGAAGCGTTGCTGGAGGTCGGCATAGTTGCCGGACGCCAGCAGGGCCTTCAGATATCCGTACCGCCCCTCCATGTATTGTACCCGCATCCGTGACAGAATGGATTGCCGGCGCTCTCCCACCTCTTTCCGCAAAGCCGCAAGGTGCGCGTTGATCAGTTCGATCTCGTGATCCTTTCCCTTGAGCTGCCGGTTGATCTGTTGACGCTCTTGCCGGCTGAGCATCAACCGGTCATCGAGATCCTGCATGGCCTGAAGGGCCGAACCTTTCTTCCTCTCAGTCTCTTCAGCCCGCTTCTTCTTCTCCCCGATTTCGTTTTTCAGCTGTTCGAGCGTGCGCCGCTCCTGCTCGATTTTCTGGACGATGGGATCGTTGGGGTCCTTCGCCGCGAGCGCCGGCGGTCCGGGAAGACCTGCCAGGGCGGCTCCGCACAGCAGCCCTGTGAAGACCCGAGCCATCATGACCGGGCTCTCCCCAGTTCAATCAATGACACGAAGCTACCGGCGAATCCCAACAGCAGTCCGCCGAACACCATCAGCGTCGACATCTGGGCCGGGAAAAAACTCAAGGCGGATTCGACGCCCACCAACCGTCCCGGCATTCCCGCCCGGTGCGACACATATTCGAAACCAGCACGCAGCATGGCCAACGAGAGGGCGCCCCCGGCAGCTCCCAGGACCGCCCCCTCCAACAGGTAGGGGATCCGGATGAAGATACGCCCGGCCCCGATCAGTCTGAGGATTTCGATCTCGTCCCGTCGCGCGTACAACGCGAGCCGGATCGTGCTCGCAATGATGGCCACGGATGCCGCCGACAGGATACCACCCACGATCACCGCCCCGAGTTCGAGGTATCGGATCAATTGGTTGAGGTACTCTATCCATTCCTGGCTGTATTGCACTTGAGCTACCCCAGGAATCGCGCGCATGCGTTCCGCCCAGTGTTTGACCGACTCTGCGGAGCCGAATTCCGGCGCCAACGTCACCACCAGGGACACCGGCAGGGGATTCTCCCCCAACCCTTGCAGCAGGTGCTGCTCCGACGGGAACTGCTTGCGGAAATCCGCCAAGGCCTGCTCCTTGGACACGTAGGTGAGCGATGCGACCTCCCGTTCGTTCTTGATCCGGTGCTGAAGGTCTGCCTGGCTCTGCGACGTCAGCCCGTCCTGCAGGTAGATGATGACCTTGATGTCCCCCTTGAGAGATCCGGTGATCCCCTTCAGGTTGAAATACAGCAGCACAAAGATACCCAAACAGGCCAGCGTGAACGCCGTGGTCGCCACGGCCACCAGCGTCGTGGTCCGGTTGTACCGGACGTTGGTCAGCGCCTCCCGGACCACGTAGACAAGCCGTCTCACCCGACCCCCCCCAAGTCCGACGCCACCCGGCCTTGGTTCAGCGTGACCACCCGCTGGCTGACCTGTTGCATCACCTCCCGGTTGTGCGTGGCGATCATCACCGTCGTCCCGCGGGCATTGATGGTCTTGAACAACTCGATGATCTCCGCGGCGAGATCCGGGTCCAGATTGCCCGTCGGCTCATCTCCGAGAAGAATGATCGGGCTGTTGATGATGGCGCGTGCGATGCAGGCGCGCTGCTGCTCGCCGGCCGAGAGCACGCCCGGACGGCTTTCCTTCCTATGCTCCAACCCGACGGCCTTCAGAGCCTCTGTGACCTTTCGTCGGGTTTCGAATGCCGAGGTTCCCTGGATCATGAGCGGTAGCGCCACATTCTCAGCAACCGTCCTGTTCGGCAACAGCCTGAAATCCTGGAAGACCAGCCCCATTTTACGCCTGAGCGCGGGCACCTGGGATGCGGTGAGGCGCGCAACATTCCGATTGTTGACCAGGATCTGCCCCTCATCAGGCGTCTCCGCGCAGAACAGCAACTTGAGCAGCGTGGTTTTCCCGGCACCGCTGGGGCCCATCAGTAGAACAAACTCGCCCTTCCCGATCTCCAGGTTGATGTCGGAGACGGCCGGCCGCCGGTCGAAATACTTCGAGACATGAAAGAGTTGAATCATGCGCCCGGCAAACGCTCGAACGTTTGAACATGACAACGTCTCAACGTGCTCACCAACGGAGGTCGTCCCCCGGCACGTCGAACGCGTTCTCGATGTGTTCGATCTTGTCGGGTCTCATCGTATCCCCGCTGCAGAGGATCACGTCGAAGCGGCAAGGCGGATGGTGGAGCCGGTGACGCGCCAGGTATCGGGCCGCCAGCCGCACCAGCCGCGCTTGCTTCCGATTGTCCACGGCGTAGCGAGCCCCTCCATAGGCCGACGTGCGCCTGGCTTTCACCTCGACGAAGACGAGGAGGCGTTCAGTCTGAGCCACCAGGTCCAATTCTCCACCGGGAGATCGGACGTTCCGTTCCAGAATGCGGTACCCCTTCCGACGCAGATAACGTTCGGCCTCGGACTCGGCGCGCTTTCCGTACGTGAGGCGCTCGTCGCTCACACAGCACTCCCGGCCGCCCTAGAGCCCTGTAACCCTAAGACCGCCTGGACAGGGCGAAAGGTCCGTCGATGGATCGCCGAGGGACCGTATCGCGCGAGCAAGGCCAGATGTTCCGGGGTTGGATACCCCTTGTGCACCTCAAAATTGTAATGGGGATAGCGCCGGTGATAGTCCCGCATGAGGCGGTCACGGGTCACCTTTGCCATGATCGAAGCGGCCGCGATCGAGAGGCACAGCCCGTCGCCCTTGATAATCGCCCGCTGCGGCAGGCGGACGGTCGGCAGCATCACCGCGTCAGTGAGCAGGAACTCCGGGCAGGGAATCAGAGCCTGGAGAGCCCGGATCATCGCGAGCCGGCTAGCCTCCAGGATATTCATCGCATCGATCTCGTCCGGGCTTGCCAGCCCGATACCCACGCCTGTGGCGCGGCGCAAGATCTCCTCGGCCAGCCGTTCGCGTTCCGATTCACCCACCTGCTTTGAATCGTTCAGGCCCGGCAGCCGGAATCGACGCGGAAGCAGCACCGCCGCCGCCACCACTGGGCCGGCAAGAGGCCCACGCCCCGCCTCGTCGAGCCCTGCCACCAGACGATAGCCGCACCGCCGTGCTTCTTCCTCAAAGTACTCGGTGGGCTCCACGCGAGCCGGCCCTCACCTATGCAGATACGAGAGTGACTGTCACCGGACTCCGTAAGGCTGTCGCAGGGACGCGATCAAGACTTTGCGGCCGGTACCGCGTCCTCGGACGGACTAGGTTCGGGGATCTCGACCGCTGCGGCCTTGGCCGCCTGGCCCTGGTCCTTCGCCTCGGGGGAGAACTCACGATCGGCCACCCTGGCCATCTTGCCCTTGCGATCGCGCAGGTAGTACAGCTTGGCCCGGCGGATCTTGCCATGCCGCACCACGTCGACCCGCGTCACGATCGGGGAATGCACCGGGAAGATCCGCTCCACGCCGACGCCATAGGAGACCTTCCTGACCGTGAAGGTCTCGCTGTTCCGCGCCCCCTTGCGGCTGATGACGACTCCCTCGAAGACTTGAATGCGATCCTTCTCACCCTCCACCACCTTCACGTGAACGCGAACCGTGTCCCCGATCTCGAATGAGGGGATCGTCTTCTTCGTCAACGATCGTTGGATACGCTCTAAACGATTCATGTCATTACCCCTCCTCCCCGCACTGTCGTCTGTCTTGGTCCTTCGCGAACGATCTCCTCCAACAACCGTCGATCCTCGTCGTTCAGCAACCGGTCGCGCAGTAAATCCGGCCGTTTCAGGTACGTGCTGCGCAACGCCGCCTTGCGTCGCCAGAGCCGAATGGCCTCATGATTCCCCGAGAGCAGCACCTCTGGCACCGGGAGACCGCGCGTCTCCGGTGGCCGCGTGTAATGAGGATAATCCAAGAGCGAGTCACTAAAGGACTCATCCAGAATGGATGCGGGATCCCCGAGCACGCCCGGAATGAGGCGCACCGCTGCGTCGATCATGACGAGAGCGGGCAGTTCCCCGCCGGTCAGCACGTAGTCGCCGATCGACACTTCCTCCGGCTCCAGGCCCAGCCGGACTCGTTCATCAATCCCCTCATAGTGTCCGCAGATCAACACGAGTACACGCCGTTCGTCGCGCAGATCCTCCGCCACGGCCTGGGAGAACGGGCGTCCCTGCGGCGAGGGAAGCAGAAGCCTCAGGCCGGCCTCATCGCCCGCGTAGTCCTGCCGCAAGGCATCCACCGCCCGAAAAATAGGTTCCGCCTTCATGACCATCCCTGCGCCGCCCCCGTAGGGCGCATCGTCGGCCACCTGGTGCCGGTCCAACGTATACTCGCGGAGGTTGCGGACACGGACCTCGAGCAGGCCCTTGTCTTGAGCCCGCTTGAGCATGCTCTGCGCGAGGACCGACCGGACCATCTCAGGAAACAACGTGAGGACTTCACACCGCATGATGAATGTCTCACTCCTCGGGGAAAAGGCCCTCGACCGCACGAACCGTCATGGTCCGTCCCGTAACATCAACACTCGAGACGATGGACCTGATTGCGGGGATCAGGACCTCACCACCATTGCCGCGGACCGCAAAGACATGACTGCCCCCGGTCTCCAGCACCTCCTCCAACGTACCGAGCACCTTCCCGCCCTCGGTCATGACCGTCAGACCGACCAGATCAGACTCGTAATACTGCCCCGATGGCAACGCCGGCGACTGGCCCTTGGGAATCTTGATGAGACCGCCACGAAACACCGCCGCGTCCTCCGGGCTTGCAAAGGCAGCGAACCGCACCACATAGGAAGCCCCCTCCCCACGGACCCCTTGCACCACGGTGGCAAGCTCCTGCCCGGCCGGAGAAACCAGGGTGACCTCTCTCAGCCCTTCAAACCGCCCGGGTACGTCGCTGAGCGACCGGACGCGGACCTCCCCACGAATACCGAACGGCTTGACGATCTGACCGATTGCCACCATTTCACTTTCACCCGATGCAGCCATGATAGCTAACAGCTCTCAGCCATCAGCTTTCAGAGCCTCACGCTGACCACTGAGCGCTCTCTTAAGCCTTGACGTTGCCGCTCCGAGCCGCCTCGAACTGTTTCAGGACTCCGGCCCGCTTCAGAACCGTCCGCACCGTCACCGAAGGCTGGGCGCCCTTCATGAGCCAATCCAGGATCCGCTCCTGCTTAAGTTGAGCCACCGGAGGATTCTTCAGCGGATCGTAGGTTCCCAGCACCTCCAGGTACCGGCCATCCCGCGGCTTCCGCGAATCCGCTGCCACCACCCGGTAGAACGGCAGCTTATGTCGCCCTGCTCTCGTCAATCGCAAATGAACCGCCACGTCTTCCTCCCTTTTCTTAAGCAATCAGCGCTCAGCGATCAGCCTCTGAACCGAGCTGAATGCTGACGGCTGATTGCGGACAGCTACCCGTTTACATCGACCGGAGTACCTGTGCCAACTGCCGTTTACTTCCGGCGCCCGTCAGAGCCTTCATCATCTTCCGCGCCGAGAGATATTGTTTGATCAACCGATTGACCTCCTGCACGCTGGTTCCACTGCCGCGGGCAATACGCTTCTTGCGGCTGCCATTGATGACGGTGTGGTCGCGCCGTTCCTTGCTCGTCATCGAGTTGATGATCGCCACCACGCGCCCGATTTCACGCTCCGGCAGACCGTTTCCGGTCATGGCCTTCAGCCGGTCCCCGCCAGGCAACATGCCGAGAACTTGATCGAGCGACCCGAGACGATTCACCTGTCCCAGTTGCTCGCGAAAATCCTCCAACGTCAGCGTTTTAGAGGTCAGCGTCTTCTGAAGCGTTTCAGCCTGTTCGCGGGAATAGGTTTCCTGGGCCTTCTCAATGAGCGAGAGCACATCGCCCATGCCGAGAATACGGGAGGCCATCCGGTCCGGATGGAAAGGCTCCAACGCATCCAGCTTTTCTCCGACACCGAGAAACTTGATCGGCTTACCCGTGGCCGCCCGGATGGAGAGCACCGCCCCGCCCCGCGCGTCTCCCTCGGCCTTGGCCAGGATGACACCGGTCAGACCTACCCGCTGGTCGAACCGCTCTGCGATGGCCACGGCATCCTGGCCGGTCATGGCGTCGGCGACCAGCAGCACTTCGTGCGGCTCGACTGCACGTTTGACGTCGGCCAATTCATCCATCAACTCATCGTCGATGTGCAGCCGGCCGCCCGTATCCAACACGAGCAGGTCGTAGCCCTGGTCACGTCCACGCGCCACGCCATCCACACAGGTCCGCACCACTTCAGCCCGCGAAGCCCCGGGTCGGTCGGAGCGGTGGACCGAGACATCTAGGTCGGTGCCCAGGCTGGCCAATTGGTCGCCGGCTGCTGGTCGGCGGGGGTCGGCCGCGACCAGCAGGACCCGCTTCCCCTGGTGCTTGATGAACTTCGCGAGCTTGCCGCAGGTGGTAGTCTTGCCGGCCCCCTGCAAACCGACCATCATGATCACCGTGGGCGGCACCGAAGCCAGGCTCAACCCGGCTTGCTGGTGACCCATCAGATCGCGCAACTCCTCCCACACCACCTTCACAACCTGATGGCCCGGGGTGAGGCTCTGTAACACCTCCTGACCGATCGCCTTCTCGCGAACGCGATCGATAAAGGTCTTCACGATCTTGAAATTGACGTCCGCCTCCAGCAGAGTCAGGCGGACCTCCTTGAGCGCTTCCGCGATATTCTGCTCGGTGAGGACTCCGTGTCCCCGGAGGTTTTTCAGGATTTTTTCAAACTTCTGGCTCAGGGAATCGAACACGGCGACCCGCCCTCACTTCCCTTATCGAATCCCTCGAAAAATCAGAGCAATCTGAAAAAGGAGTATCGCGCAGTGTAAACAACGGCCGGCCGGGAAGTCAAGCAGAAGCGGGCCGTACGTAACCTTGACAAGTCCCTGTAATTTCGCTAAGGTACCGCGCAATTTCCCTTAGTCTCCTTCACAGGCCATCGCCAAGGGTCACCATGCGGAAGTCACCCTGGATTCTCCTCCTGTTCATCCTGTTCGGGGGCTTGCTGGGGGGAATCCTGGGGGAAATCCTGAGGGTCATGGCCCCGCAGGGAACCATTCAAAACATCTTCTCAACGGCACTCACGCCTGGGATCAACCCGCCTGTTACCGTGGACCTCATCCTGTTCAAGCTCACCATGGGGTTCACGATCAAAATGAACCTACTGACCTTCCTGGGCGCATTTCTCGGTATCTACATTTACAAGCACGTTTAGGCCCGCACTTCGAGGTCCTTCAACTTGAGGGCGCGGATACGGTCGCGCAGTTCGGCGGCCCGCTCGAATTCCAACCGCTTGGCCGCCTCCTTCATTTCTTCCTCCAGCTTCTGGATCGTCTTGTCCGACGCCTCGGCGGCCGCATACTCGCCTTGAGCCTCGGCTACCAGGTCCAGTTGTACGTAATCCGCCTCGGCCAGCCGGTACTCCAGATCGGGGATCCCCTTCTTGACACTCTCCGGCGTGATCCCGTGCGTCCCATTGTAGGCGGCCTGGATGCCGCGGCGCCGAACCGTCTCCTCGATCGCCAGCCGCATGGAATCGGTCACCCGATCTCCGTACAGAATGACCCGGCCCTCGCTGTGGCGGGCCGCGCGGCCGGCCGTCTGGATCAAGGAGCGGTGCGAGCGCAGATACCCTTCCTTATCGGCGTCCAGGATGGCCACCAGGCTGACTTCCGGAAGATCCAGCCCCTCCCGCAAAAGATTGATCCCCACCAGCACGTCGAACACCCCTCGCCGCAGGTCCCGGACGATTTCAGCCCGCTCCAAGGTCTTGATGTCGGAGTGCAGATAGCGCACTTTGACGCCGAGATCATGGTAGTACTCCGTCAGGTCTTCAGCCATTCGTTTCGTGAGCGTCGTCACCAGCACGCGAGCACCGCGGGCGACCGTCGTTCGGACCTGGCCGAGCAGATCATCCACCTGCCCGCGCGCGGGCCGCACGTCGATCACCGGGTCCATCAGGCCGGTCGGCCGGATGATCTGCTCCACCACCTCCCCGCCGGCATGCTTCAGTTCATACGGACCGGGCGTCGCGGAGACGTAGACCACTTGATTCAGGATTTGCTCGAACTCCGCAAAGGTCAGCGGGCGGTTGTCATAGGCGGAAGGCAGGCGGAACCCATACTCAACGAGGCTCTTCTTACGCGACCGGTCGCCTGCATGCATCCCCTGCACCTGCGGGATCGTAGCGTGCGACTCGTCAATGATGAGCAGGAAATCATCTGGAAAGTAGTCCATCAGCGTCGGCGGAGGTTCGCCCGGCCCCCGCCCGCTCAGATGACGGGAATAGTTCTCGATTCCATGGCAGTACCCCATCGCCCGGATCATCTCCAGGTCGAACCGCGTCCGCTGCTCGATACGCTGCGCCTCCAGCAACTGACCATACTGCTTAAAGTGCGCGATCCGCTCGTCCAGCTCAGCCTCGATGCCGGCCAGGGCGTGCTCATAGCGATCAGGAGCAATGAGATAGTGGGTGTTGGGATAAATCGGCACCTTGGGCAGGCGAGCGAGCGACTTCCCGGTCAGAGGATCAATCTCATGAATGGCGTCCACCGTATCGCCGAACAGTTCGATCCGGACCGAAATGGCGTCGGACGAAGCGGGGAAGATTTCGATCACGTCCCCACGAGCGCGGAAGGTGCCGCGATGAAAGTCGGTATCGTTTCGGGCATACTGTATCTCCACCAGCTTCGCCAGGACCTGCTCCCGCCGGATCTCCATCCCTTCCTCCAGGTACAGCAGCATGTTGTGGTAGACCTCGGGCGAGCCCAGGCCGTAGATGCAGGATACGGAGGAGACGATCACCACATCGTTGCGCTCGAGCAACGACCGCGTAGCCGAATGCCGCATCTGGTCGATCGCGTCGTTGATCGAGGCATCTTTCGCAATATAGGTATCGGTCTGCGGAATGTAGGCTTCCGGCTGGTAGTAGTCGTAATAGCTGACGAAATACTCGAC
>Ga0187893_10005313_pt1 | contig 23261 bp, 19 predicted proteins | sample MA1701074metaG_FD_139574 | JGI IMG/M metagenome (GOLD analysis project Ga0187893, IMG submission 139574) | White microbial mat communities from a basaltic lava cave in the Kipuka Kanohina Cave System on the Island of Hawaii, USA - MA170107-4 metaG ...
CTTCCGGCTTCTTGTATTCAGCCAATAATCTGTCAATCAGTTCTGAGTCAATTGCCATCGTTTCTCCTTGTTGAGATTGTCTTTCACTCGATGGCCGTTTACACACTTCTTTTTATACCCTCGCGAAGAGGCCGCCATCAAACTGCTTTACCTGGCGCTGGAGCATATCGCCAAACGCTGGACCCAGCCCCTGCAGGATTGGAAAGGCGCTCTCAATCGCTTCGCCATTCTCTTAGAGGATCGGCTGCCCAGAGCCACGTACTCTCGCTGAGGCCATAGACTCCCATCCAAGTCTTGCTCTCGCCTATCACACCTGCGGCCCTGCTTTTGCCCCAAACGCCTGGGCCAGCTTGGTTGGTCTCATTTAGGCTAACCCCGACAACGCCAGCACCAGTCCCTTTGCTTTCGCCAAAAACTGCGGCACCGCCTCCTCTGTGCTCGCCGTGAACACCAGCTCCACCGCTTTCGCTATGACTCAAGCCAGCGACCCCGTGCCAAGTATTACCTACTCCATGAACACCGACAGCGCCACCTTCTCCCCGAACACCTTGAGCATCACCTTTACCGAGCACACCAACGGTTTCGCTGCCTGTAGCTGTTCCTGTGATAGCGATACTGTTTTCCCCAGAAACCCCTTCGTCTATAGGCATGTCAATCTCTCCTTGGATTATTGGTTGTTGATATATAGAACGCGCGCGCCGCTTATCGTGAAGTAGACCGGCATTGATATCCTCCTCCAATTTAGTTGCTAATTGCGTCCAAGTTGCCGAATCTCTGGAATTTGTTCCATGCCAAACCGGCTCTACACAGGCCTCTGACCACCGACCAGATTGCCTCCTCCCAAGGCTACGCAGGCCCTCTGCTCACAATGACAAACGCTCCCACTGTTCCGATGGGCATACCGCCCAGTTCGGGTTCTGGTTTTGTATCGGGGCCGCGAACTGCCCGTACTGAGCCTCTGATACTCAGAACCCTTGCAGCACCGTTTTGGATCGGCTTCTCAGGGAATACCCAGCCGACGAGTTGATAGATTGCCCCCTTTGTCGGCCCTTCCGTTCCGGTACCCGTCGCCTCAAACGGAGCGGGATTGTTTCCTGTTCCAAACGCGCCTTTTGCCGATACCGTCAGCTCGACACCGGGACGGAAAGACAAGGTGCCCCCCAGTGTATAGCCATCAGCGGTTTTGAACGCCTGACCGCATAAAAAGTCACCTTTCGCCCATTTCCTGGCGGTAACTGCGGTACCAGGTACAGGATCGTTCTCTTCAGGTGTTGGAAGCACCAAGAAGCTCTGATACATCCAATCCTGAAACTCAAATAGGGGAAACCATGAATCTGTGTCGGTTGCCATCGTTTTTCTCCTTCGTGTATGAATAGGAGCAATTCGTACCTAGCCTAACGACAGATTTCAGCCGCAGCGCGCGCCGCGCTTAACGCGGACGGCTGCAAATCTTCCGGCATATGTCATACCTCGCAGGCGGATCCAATGCTATACCTGACGGGTTCACGCGCGGTTGTCCCGCCGGATGACGCGCCGTCCGCGCGTTGAGCGCCGCTTCTCGGGATCAAGGAAGCACTGCGATGCGGACGGGATCAGCGCCCAGGTTTTCTGATGGCAGAAACTGTCCGAAGTCGCTCAGGATCGTGGATTTTCCGCTCGCGGGGTCTACCCCAAAAATCGCGCCGCGACGGTTGTTTCCGGCGTTGTGGTCGACGACCAGGATTGTGCCATCGGGCGCCACTGCGACTCCGATTAATCTCTCTAAGGCAGCTTGTAGGTCCAAGTCACCACTGAGCCGCGTTCGCAACCCGTTATTGGGATTGACTCGATAGAGCGCGCCACGGCCCTTCGTTCCGCCAGTGCGGGCCACCACGAGGATCGAGCCCGAGGCTTCCACGGCAATGCAGGTGGGGCCGAATACCCGTTCTCCTGTGATGGGATCGGGAATGCCGAAGTCACTCAGAGGTGTCCGCTTCCTCGTCGCGGTCGTGGGGTCGATGCGATACAGCACGCCCATGCCGCCCGTCCCTCCATCCCTATCGAGAACGAGGATGCGCCCGGAAGGCTCCCCCGCGACATCAATGACGAGTCTTCCCCGGGGACCCTCAGCGGTCGTGCCGAAGTCGTTGAGGAGCGTCCGTACGTTGGTCCCCGCGTTCACGCGAAACAGAGCTGCTGGTGCATTACCAGGATTTAAGCTAAACGTTCCCGCCGCCGCGTCGAGTACGAGGATGTTTCCTGATGATTCCAGTCCGATGGCAATCGGTCTAGCACCGAGCGGTGTTCCCTGACTTGCAGGAATGCCAAAATCGTGGATTTTCGCACGTTTCCCGCTGATGGGATCGATCCGAAACAAGGCGCCTCTTTTGCTGATCCCGGCTTGCTCGTCAAGTAGGAGAATCTGACGCGACTTCTCGACCGCCACATCTCGGGGCTCGAAGAGTAGATCTCCCTGAGTGTTGTCCGCCAAATTGGTCAGGACCGTCCGGAACCCATCTCCAGGATTCACTTTGAACAGAACAGGGAAGTCCAGCACGACGGCGTTGTAGGAGCGAGCGAACACCGGCGTCCGGCCGGCGTAGATGTTGCCCAGCATCTTCGTGCCGAACGCCAGGTCGGTGCGCCTGAACGCCGCAAGCGGGCTGAGCACCATCTTATCGAACCCGACGTCCGACACGACGTTGATGAAGGCAACCACGTCGTTCGGCGCGTTGAACGCCATCTGCCGCAGCGACACGCCCTCGCGCTCGAGCGTGAGCAGGAACGTCGTGTCGCTGAAGCGCGGCCCGACATTCGGACCCGTCTCCGGCTCGACGAAGTCGAAACCTGCCGTGAACATCGGCACCGGGAAGGTGATGCTCAACTCCTTTCTCAGACCGGCGAGCGCGATATCCGGGCCGGGCAGAAGCGGCGTCCAGTCGCCGCCGGCGACGCGCCGATTACGGGCGACGCCGACGAACAGGCCTTGACCTTCGAGGGTGACGTCCCCCACGGTCACGGCCCCCTGCACGTGCCCGAGCTCGGGGAGAGGTCCCGTCACATCAACGGCGCCGGTCTGTGCGAGCAGCACGGCCTTGGCGGCGCCCGGGCACGCGCCGTCGACGCACGCCAGGTCGGCGAGGCCTTTGATACACCCGGCGCCCGGCCCGCCATCAGGCACGCCCGCGACATCGTCGGTCAGGAAAACCCCGTTCTGCCAGGTGTTCGTTCCGCAGTGCGCGTTGACATCGGTCAGGTCGAATGCGCTGTTGCCGGTGGCCGTATTGCCGTCGATGCGATTGTCGCCCGCGACATCCGCAACGGTGATCCCGACCGTCTGATTGCTATTCGCGATGTTGCCCTGCACGACGTTGCCGCCGGTGTGCAGCACGATGCCCTGCAGGTTGCCCTGAACCGTATTGCGCAGGATCTGCGTGTCGGTGCCGCCCACCAGACTCAGCCCTGCGCCGCCAGCTGCCGCGCCGTTGTTGTTCATGCTGTTGTCGCGAATGGTGTTGTGGTCAGAGCCCGAGACGAGCACGACGCCAAAACGGCCATTCGACGAAATGTTGTTCGCCTGAAAGGTGCCGCCGTCCGCGTTCAGCAGCAAGAGCCCGTCATTCCCGCTCCCGGTCACGGTGTTCGCTTCGACGGTGACGTTCGTGGCGTTGGAGACGACCATCCCATTGACACAGTTGTTGGTCACGCTCATGGACGCGACCCGGGAATTCGAAGCGCCGAAAGCGATCCCATCGACGAAGCCGGTCACGGTGCCGCCGCCAATCTGCACGTTGTTGGCACCGGTGGTAACGGTGATGCCGATCTGCGGCGCGCCCATATTGCAGCTCGCAGGGCTCGAGATGCCTCTGATGGTGTGCCCGGCGAGGTCGAAGGTCACGTTGTTGGCGGTAATCGTGACCCCGTCGCCCCTACACGGCCCGATATCGTTCGCCAAGGCGTAATTGCCAGAAACACCGATGGTCGTCCCACATGTCCTCACCTGTTGTGCCTGAGCATACAGCCACCCGACTGTCAGCGCGGCAGCCAGGACGACGACTAGTCCGAGCTTTCTGTGAAGTTGTCGCATAACACCCCTTCCCTTCGTCAGTGCCAGCGGTCGATGGTTCGCCATGCCCGCCCGGCACGCAGATGTTCATCTTCGGATTCCAATCACCCAGAGGTTTGGCTGCTCGAGGCCGCCTGCCAGCGGATGGATCCGGGCCGATTCCCGAAATGCCACACTATGTAGCACCGCGCGTGAGGCCGATGTAACTACGTAGATAGGTAGGTGACGGAAAACCTTGGAGGTGGGAATCCTGGGCTAGGCGAGCTTTTTGGGAGGATCATACCGACGGGACACGAAGCGTGTGATTGAGGTGGAGAGTCTGGGAGCGCGGGCGTCTCGCCCGCCCCGGAGCGGCCTAAACGCGCACGCGTGGCCATCGGCCACAGACGCGGACGAGACGTCCGCGCTCCCAGGGTGGCTCCGTCCCGAGGAGATGGCCAATCTCCAGTGGTCTAGTTTCACTTGCTACCCGTGAAGTTCCAAGTTTGATCAAGTTTGAGTTCTCGTCGCTCCCGGGAAAGCGGGAGCCCAGTTCCCGCCGATCTGGATTCCCGCTTTCGCGGGAATGACGCTCAGTTCGGATTTCCACTGCGAAATGCACTCTGGGCGGTGTGAGGTCGCTCTCTATCTTCAGCTAGACCAACCCCTCGCGTAGCGCCTTGGCCACAGCCTCGGTTTTGGAGTGCACCTCAAGCTTCGAATAGATATTACGCAGGTGAAATGAAACGGTGTGGACGGTGATGCCGAGCTTGTCGGCTGCCGTCTTGTAGTGGTGACCCTCGACGAGCAGGCGCAGCAACTCGGTTTCCTGCGGTGTCAGGTGATACGAGGCCCGCTCTGGCGGGCGGAACTCGCGGAAGAGGCGGATGACGCGCCGTGCCACTTCGGGCGACATCGGCGCTCCGCCCTCGACGACCTCACGCACGGACTCCAGGAGCCGGGCAGGGGGAGTATTCTTTAGCAGGTAACCGGAAGCGCCCGCGCAGAGCGCGGCGAAAACCTCGCGGTCGTCGTCGTAGACTGTGAGGGCCACAACCGGAATCTGTGCGTAGCGCTCGCGCAGAATGCGAATGCCTTCGACACCAGACATTCCCGGCAGGCCGATGTCCGTCAGGATCACATCGGGAAGGTTCGAGTCGATGCGGGCGAGCGCATCTTCCATGGTGCGATAGCCGGCCGCGCAGCGGAAGCCCCGTGTCCCGTTAATCAGCGCGATCAGGCCCTCGCGCACTTCGCGCTGATCTTCGATGATTACGACCCGAATGGACCGCTCTGCCGCGGCGGGACCCGAGTGTTGGTTTTTCACGGTGTGACTCTAGAGGTTCAACAGCCAAGCTGTCACCTACGTGTTTGCGTAGGTGGAAGCAAGCTCAGGAATGGGGCGCGCCAGGGCTTGCGCACGGGACACGCAACCGGACGGTGGTTCCTTGTCCAGGGTGCGACTCGACATCGATTTGGCCACCCATCATCGCGGCACGCCGGCTGATGCTTGCGAGACCCTGGCCTTCGCTCTCGGCCGTAGATTCGAAGCCGGCGCCATCGTCGCTTACCCGGAGTTCGAGCCACGAGCCCTCGGCCCGGAGGTCGATCGCGACATGCGTGCAGCGGGAATGACGAGCGGCATTGTTGACCGCTTCCTTAAAGATGAGGAAGAGGTCGCGCCGCACGCTGATTCCGATTCTTGAAGTTCCGCCCGTCTCCGGGGCCGCAAAGGCCAGGTTGACGTTGCCTGCCGCGAAGACTTCCTCGGCGTGCCGGCGCATCCGGCGCACGACGTCGAGTAGGCTGTCGCGTTTCGGGTTGATCGCCCAGACGATATCGCTCATGTCAGAGACCGACTCGCGCGCGATCCGCGCGATGGACCCGAGCGGTGTGACGTCCTCGCCTTCGCCATTGCCAAGTCGCTGGCGCGCGACCTCGCTGAGGATCGCGATCTTGGTAAGGTTGGCGCCGATGTCATCGTGCAGATCGGTGGCGATACGTGTGCGCATCTCGGCGACCTCGAGGATGCGGGCGACGCGGTTCCGATAGAATGCGTAGGCGGCGGCCGCCACGGCGAGCGTAGCGAGACCGAGGAACCACCAACGCTGCCAGAGCGGCCGAGCAATGCGGAATCGAACCTGCGCCGGACGAGAACTCGAACCGCCCTCAGGGGTGACGGCGCGGATCGAGAGCTCGTAGCTGCCCGAAGCGAGCGACAGATAATGGACGCTGCGTGACGAGGAAGGCGGCGTCCACTCGGAATCCACGCCAGAGAGGCGAGTCTGGTAGAGAAGGTCGTGACGGAAACCGCCGAAATCCACTTGCACCTGCCGCTCGGACGGGGAGAGAGACAGCGCCGCAGGTTCGACATCGCCCAGGTCCGAGATCGGCTGGATCTGGCCATTGACGCGAATGGAGTGGACGAGAACGATGGGATCATTCGAGAGATCCTTTTGTGGCTCGATTCGGAGCAGGCCATGGTCGCCGCCAAACCATAATGCGCCGTGCCGGTCCCTGAAACCCACTCGGAGTACGCCAGGCAACAAACCATCCTCGGCCGTGAAGTGTCGGATCCATCCGCTCGCGGTAGCCCCCGATGGATCGACGCGATCGATGCTGCCGCCGGCAGCAGCATAAATGCGCCCATCCAGATCGTCGGCGAGCGCGTGAATGGTATCGCTGGAAAGTCCGCTCGCCTTTGTGTAAGCGGAAAAGGTCGGAGAGGCGGCAGAAGGATCGTCGATGCGCAACAGACCCTCGCCGTTCGTTCCGACCCATAAGCGTCCCTGCTGATCGACCAGCAAGGCTCGGACGCCTCGCCGGGGCGCCCCCGAGGAGGAAGCAAGGTGCTGAAAACGCCCTGCCCGAAACCGCAACAGGCCGCCTCTCAACATACCAATCCAGATCTGACCCTCGCGATCCTCAGCGAACGCAGAGGGGATGTCCTCGGTCTGGCGGAGCGGGGGCAGCCCGTCTGTCTCACCAAACCTTCCAAAACGACCGGCTCGAGGATGGCGGCGATAGAGTCCGTTGCCCGAAATCGTGCGGACCCCCACCCAAATCGCGCCGCGAGAGTCTTCGAAGACGCTAAAAATGTTGCCCTCTGCCGCAAGGCTCGGCGCTGTTCCGAGGCCGTGAGCGTACCGGAGAAGCCCGGCGCCGGTCGCCAACCACCATTCCCCGGACTGGGAGTGCACGGCGAGGTGCGGCCAGCTCCAACTGAAGTGGATCCCGAGTGGAGCATTCGGCCGCACGGGGTGAAACCGATAGCCGTCAAACCGGCTGAGGAAATAGTGGTCCTCGTCTTTGGTTACCGCCGTGAGATTGCGCTGACGGTCCTCGAATACTGCCCATACTCTTTCCACGCCCAGACCTTCGCTCTCTGAGAAGCTCGAAAGTCCCGAGCCCGAAATCCGAACGGCGCCGCCGTCGGTGCCGGCCCAAAGATTGCCCAGTGCATCGATTGTGAGAGGCCCCGGGGGAAAGCCGCGCACCTTGGGATCCAGTCGCACTGGCTGCCATGCACCCGAAGGTAACTGACGCGCGAGCCCGTGAAACGTGGCTGCCCACAATTGTCCGCGCCAGTATCGGACATCGGTTACATAACCGCTGGGAAGTCCATGCGACCGGCTATAGCGATTCGCGATGGCCGCCGCGCCGCTGCGGGGATCTATCTGAAATCGGATCAACTCGCTTCCCGAGCCTGCCCATATGGACCCGGGAGTCTCTGAAAGCGCCGTGCGTTGATCCACCTCCAGCCCCTCGACATGAGTCCAACGCTCAACGCGCCCGTTCGAACGGAATCGATAAAGGCCCAAGACCGATTCGTGGCCGAAGGTCGACGCCCACACGTCGCCGCGTGTATCCTTGAGGAGTTTGCCGATCTGGAGCGAGCGCCCATCAGACGGCGGTTCGAGGCCGCGAACGGACTCCCAAGATTGGGCGCCGCCCGCCGCACGGCGCCAAAGCCCTCTCTGCGTCCCACACCACAATCCCTGCTGGTCTTCGAGAAGCGAATGGATCGCGCCGAGCTTCGGGGATTCGCATTGAAACCGCGTGCGATCGGGGCGAGGGTCGAACAGGCAAAGATGCTCGCCCGCTGCAACCCAGTACGTACCATCGCGGCGCTCGAGGATGTCGGAAGTGCTCCTGATGGGCAGGCCATCGGCCTCCGTGAATATGCGAAATCCGTTGCCGTCGAAGCGTGCCAGGCCTTCGGACCCGGGGAACCACAGGAAGCCCTTAGAATCGACCACAATGCGAGCGACGGTGGTGTATAGGCCATCCCGGGCGGAGAATACCGTGGTGGGCAGTTGCTCGGCCCGAACCACTCTGGGCGCAATGAGCAACAGACAAATCCATGCGAGGAAAATTCCTTTGCCCCAACTGAAACGCATTATTGATACACCCCCAGTAAGATGTCGTGGGTAGAAAATGCCCGTCGACTTACCGGCCGGTCCACGCTCAGGAAGCTTCTAGAATGGATAAGCATTCTTATCTCGACTGGGTTGGAGAAGCAAGCACGCTGATTGGCACTGTCACCGACAACGCTGGGGCAGTGGTGCCTCGCAGGTCTGTTCGAAGTAAATCCCAGGGAGGATCGGGTCCGGTTGGCGAAGGCAGGCTGAGAACGCCGTATGCCGCCCTGGCTCACGAAATGAACACGTCAGAAGGGGCGCTCAAGGTTACCATTCACAGGCTTCGCAAGCGGTATCGGGACCTCTTTCGCCAGGAAATCGCGGATACTCTAGCCGATCCCGCGGAAGTAGAGTCCGAACTCTCTGGCGGCCGTGTTTGACTAGAAAGTAGCCACTGAGTGGCGCTGCCAGAGCCCTATTTTGGGGCGTAAAAGCGGACACCGTTGATGTGCACCAATTCGGGAGGCAGGCCGTCCGGTAGCGCCACCTGGTCGATCCCGTCGATAGTCGCTCTCGCATTGAATTCATCAAGACTGTCATGCCCGCGAAAGCGGGCATCCAGTACTGGTAGGCGATCTCAACTCCCGTCGCGGAGCCAGGTCTTCTCCGTGGCTTCCGCATTCCTCAGGGGCTCACGCCCAATAGTTTCGGTCCAAGCTGCGATATTGAATAGCTTCAGAGATATGGCGGGCTTGAATGCGTTCCAGGTGATCCAGGTCGGCCAGAGTGTGGGAGAGTTTCAGAATGCGGTCGTAGGCGCGGGCGCTGAGGCCCATCTTCGTCATGGCATGTTCTAAATGCCGGCGCGAGTCGTCGTCGATTTCGCAATGTTGGCGAATGAGCCGTGGCGTCATCTGGGCATTTGAGTAAATCTTCTGGTCCTTGAACCGCTCCTGCTGGATCTTTCGGGCGGCTGTCACACGCTCGCGGATTTCCAAGGAACCTTCGCCGGGCGGTTTGGCAGCCAGGTCGGCATATTTGACCGCCGGCACTTCGATGTGGATGTCGATGCGATCGAGCAACGGGCCAGAGATCTTGGAAACGTAGCGTTGAATCATGGTGGGACTGCAGGAGCATTCCCGCGACGTGTCGCCAAAAAAGCCGCACGGGCAAGGATTCATGGCAGCGGCCAGCATGAAGCGAGCTGGGAAGGTGAGCGAGGTACTGGCGCGAGAGATAGTCACCTGGCCGTCTTCGAATGGCTGCCGATGTCACAATCAAATTCCGGATAACGGAACAGGCTTCACCGTGCGGATGGCTTGAGGCGGTCAACGAGGATTGGTACGGAAAACAGGAGGATGGTGAGCCCAATGAACAATGCATGAACCATGGCGTCCTTCCGCCAGTGCGCGTCAGCACTGCCCAGAAATCCTTGCCAGCAGCCGTCCATGATCGGCCATGCGACCATCAGTGCGTGACTAGCAACCCAGTCAGTTTGAAGTTTGCCATGATGCGACTCCTTGAGTTCATTTTACCCTACGATCGTCTATTGTGGTACCTGTCTAGGTATGAAATAGTCCCGTTTGCGTGCGAAGTACTGGAACTAATTTAGCGATTCCAGAACATTCCCTGCACGTCGGGGAGCAATCAAGGAGGCTGAGCCTATGTTTACTTTCAAAACGTTGGCTACGAGGGCATCAGCAGTTTGTCTCTTGCTAGGCCTGAGTGTTGCTCCACTCTTTTCGCAGGCCGCTGCGGAACAGAAGCAGCCCCAAGCTAAGACCAAGGCTGAGAATGACGCCTACATGCAGCTTGAGAGTTACGCCCGTTTGGGGAATCTGGACAAATTCGTGGAAACGGGCGAGAGATTTATCCGCGACTTTCCTCAAGCTGACAATAACACCAAGAAGTTCGTCCTGCAGCGGATGATGACTGCCTACCAGCAGAAGAATGATTTTGCCAAAACCGTTGAATATGGCGATAAGCTGCTGGCGATCGAGCCCTACGATCTCCCGGCGCTGCTGGTGGTCTCGAGCATGCTGGCACAGCTGCTCCCGACAACTGAAGAGGACAAGAAGGGGGCGCAAGTCGACAAAGCTTTGGACTACTGCAGTCGGGCGAAAGCCGAGATTGAATTGCTCCAAAGACCGGCAGAAATCCCCGACGTGCTATGGACTGCTGAGAAGAACAAATTGCTGGCAACTGTCGACTCATCGATCCGCGTTGTAGAGGCGAATAGGTAGGAATAGAGCAAGGACAACCAAGTCCTTGAACTCCGTTTTGCACCAATCGGCCGGGCGGTTTCCGGTTCTGTCTACTTCCGCATCCAATCGATTCTGCAGTATTGCTTGGCCAACAAGGGTCAGCCCTTAGACAATAAATATCGAAGGTCGTCGGCTCGCGTCCCAATTCACAATCACGCCCAGTAGTTTCGATCCAGACTGCGGTACTGAATAGCTTCGGAGATATGGCGGGCTTGGATGCGTTCCAAGTGGTCAAGGTCGGCTAGAGTTCGGGAAACCTTCAGAATGCGGTCATAGGCGCGGGCGCTGAGGCCCATCTTCGTCATGGCATGCTCCAAATGCCTGCGCGAGTCGTCGTCGATTTCGCAATGTTGGCGAATGAGCCGCGGCGTCATCTGGGCATTTGAGTAAATCTTCTGGTCCTTGAACCGCTCCTGCTGGATTTTTCGGGCGGCCGTCACGCGCTCGCGGATTTCCTGCGAACCCTCTCCGGGCGGTTTGGCAGCCAGGTCGGCATATTTCATAGCCGGTACTTCGATGTGGATATCGATGCGATCGAGCAACGGCCCGGAGATTTTTGAAACGTAGCGCTGAATCATCGTCGGACTGCAGGAGCACTCCCGCGACGTGTCGCCGAAGAAACCACACGGACAGGGATTCATGGCCGCGGCCAGCATGAAGCGTGCCGGGAAGGTGAGTGAAGTGCTGGCGCGAGAAATGGTGACTTGGCCGTCTTCCAGCGGCTGGCGCATTACTTCGAGCACGTTGCGCGCGAACTCGGGCAGTTCGTCCAGAAAGAGGATGCCATTGTGAGCGAGGCTAACTTCGCCTGGCTTGGGAATGGCCCCTCCGCCGATGAGACCGGCATCAGAAATGGTGTGATGCGGTGAACGGAAAGGCCGCCGGCTGACCAGGCCGCCGCTTTCACCGAGCACGCCGGTCACGGAGTGGATCTTGGTGGTCTCAATCGCCTCATCGAAGCTGAGGGGAGGAAGAATGGTGGGTAGCCGTTTCGCGAGCATGGTCTTGCCCGAGCCGGGCGGGCCGATGAGGAGAATGTTGTGTCCACCGGCTGTGGCGACTTCCAAAGCGCGCTTCGCGGACAGTTGGCCTTTCACGTCTCGAAAGTCGACGGAGTAGGCCAGCGCTTCAGCCAACAGGGAATGTGGATCGACCTGCAGCGGTTCAAATCGGTCCGTCTGATTCACCAAGTCGAGCACCTGCGGCAGCGTCTTCATGCCATAGACCGAGATGCCCTTCACCACGGCGGCTTCACGGGCGTTGTCCTGTGGCAGGACCAGATTGCGGATCCCCTTCTGTTGTGCGGCCACGGCCGTGGACAGTGCTCCTTTGATGGGCCGCAAGCTGCCGTCGAGGGAAAGCTCGCCAAGAAACAGATAGTCGTTCAAGTCCTTCTTCAGGAGAGTTCCATTTGTCCCGAGAATGCCGATTGCCATTGGCAGATCGAAACCGGAGCCTTCTTTCTTTATATCCGCTGGTGCGAGGTTGACGGTGATGTTCTGGAAGGGGTAGTCCAAGCCACAGTTCTTGATCGCGGCTTTGATGCGCTCCTTACTCTCCCTCACGGCCATGTCGGGCAGACCGACGGTAAGAAAGTTTCCCAGCCCCGCCGAGACGTCCACCTCGACTTCCACGAGATAGGCGTCGATGCCATAGACTGCCGCGCTGAGCGCCTTGAAGAGCATGATCTCTGCTGGACTCGTGTTCAGGGAGTGAAATCGTGAACTAGGAAATGATGCGGAGCTTAACAGGTTTCAGCGTGCAACAAAAGGTTCAGGTAGGAACGGTGCGAGGTAGCCAGCACTTGGGAATTTGTTCAACAAAGCCCGTCAAGACAAAGGCCAAAAACGCGGAACGAGCGCTATGGTTATCAAGAAGATCAAGACTGTGAGAAGAGTGCCCACCTTCAGAGAGTCTGCGAACCGATAGCGTCCGGGCCCATAGACCATCAGGCATGAAGGTTCAAGCGGAGTCAGATAGGAGCAACTGGCAGCCACCGCAATCATCATGGCGAAAGACCTCGGATTCAGCCCCAATTGCAATGCGGTTTGAATCGCTACGGGCAGGATGACTATGGCCGCGGCCTGATTGGACATGGGCTGCGTGAGCATGACCGTGAGAACAAAGAAACCACTGAGCAGCCCAATGGGATTGGACTCACCCACAACATCCACAACACGCGAAGCCAGGAACTTTGCGGTCTCGGTCTCATTGATGGCTAGTCCCAACGCCAGCAAACCGCCAATGAGAATGAGCGCCTTCCACTCCACTTCACGGTACGCATCTTCGGGAGTAATGCAGCGCGTCAGAAAACAGAGCCAGGCGCCCAACAGACCTAAGAGCCGTGACATCGGCTGAAATCCACTCGAAAGCGAAGAAAACGAGGGCGGTGGCCCGTCGCGCTCCTGCTAGTCGCCTTGGGCATCTCCCGATTGATCCGCCACCGTCACCCGCGCTGGGCCTCGATGCTGAAAGATATGAAACGCCTCACCGCGTGGTCCTTCTTGATGGCGACAGCCCATGGCGCTGGATTGATGGTGCTGCCGATATTCCTGCACATGACTGCGACGGCCCAGACCGCTGGCGCCCACGCCGGGCATCACGTCCACACAGCGACGGCAGTTGCGTCAGGACCGCTTGCTGTACTGCCCGCCACTTTGGTCCATGGCGCCGGTTATCTCAGTGTGACCGCGGTTGCCGCGTGGATCGTGTACGAAAAGCTGGGCGTTGGGTTGCTGCTGCGGGCCTGGAACAATATCGATCTCATTTGGGCCGGTGCACTTATCGCGACGGGGTTTCTTACGGTGCTGATGTAGACCCTGGGGCAATGTTTCAGGATGGGCTCGGGGCTTGCCCGGGGCTCGACAGCTCGAAGGCTCGCGGTTGCAGGTTTACGGCTCACGTTTTACAGGAGTGTAGATCGGGCTGGGAAGCTGGTGAATCTTGCCCTCCTTGTCGTCGACGGCGTGAATTTTGCTGGTTCCCTTCTTCTCCACTTCGTCGATCCGAATCACCGCGTGCATCGGGATGTAGGTTCTTTCGACTCCCGCGAACTCGGTCTGCAGCCGCTCCTCTGCAGGGTCGACCACAACAGAGTTTCTTTCTCCGAAAAGCAATCCTTCGACTTCAACAAACCCAAACATCGTGCCGTGGCTGACGCGTCGAGCAAAGATCTCGTAGACCTTGCCCTCATTCACAAACAGCACTCGGTAGGCTCGCTTCTTGTCCTGAGTCTTCATGAAGATTCACTCGCACATTAACAGCGGTATTCTACGCATTTATTCAGCCACAACAATTGTGAAATGCAGGCAAGAAAGGGTCAGCTGCAAAACTCAAGTTTCCGACACATCCGGAAGCACTGCAGCTCTCGGTTTATGGAGCTCCCATTCATCTCGATGTGGGCGAATGCCTGCGAGCTTCAGCGCTTGCTCATTACCGATACACCAACAGGTGATCTCGACCTTCGGTTCACTGTAGAATCAGCGGGGCCTCGCTGTGCGTTTTCGGCTGACCCAATGACGGCACAGGATGTGCAGGGCCTTGACCGAGCATCTCGCACCAGCCGTGATGTAGGTTAGGAGATTACGGCGAAATCCCCTCTTGGGAGGGGGAGAGGGCCGGTGCCCCGGGATGGTTGTGGAGCCGGGAGCGAGCCCACCCCGGCGGCCTTCGGCCGACATCCCTCCCAGGGAGGGGATTCCACTAGGAGAGCACTATGGATCGTAGAGACCTTCTCAAGGGATTGCTTGCCATGCCGCTCGCAGCGGCCGAGCTTTATGCGCAACGCACTCGGGGATTGCCTCCGCTGCTGATCAAGGAGGTGCAGGTTATCCCCACCAGCGCCGGAGGTGCGTATGGCTGGGTCTTCATCAAGATCATCACCAGCGAGCCGGGACTGTATGGAATTGGATCGGCCAGCAATGCTTTTCAGGCTTTTGCTGTCGTGGAGTCCATTCGCAGGCATCTGGCTCCGTTCTGGGTTGGGAAGAACGCCTGGCAGATCGAGGACCTGTGGCAGCAGACGAATGTGCGGTCTTACTGGCGAAACAGCACAGTCATTAACAACGTCTTGAGCGGCCTGGACATGGCCCTCTGGGACATCAAAGGCAAACGAGCCGGCATGCCGGTCTACGAGCTCCTTGGCGGCAAGGTGCGTGACGCAGTGCCCGTTTACGCTCACGCCGACGGCAGCGATCTAAAGGCGGTTGAAGATAGTGTTCGGCGATACATGGAAGAGGGGTTCCGCTATGTGCGAGCCCAGATGGGGGGGCTATGGGGGCGGGGGCTTTGACGCTCCCGGGGCGGGCCAGAGAGTTGAGGGAGGGTACGGCGGGCCGGCGTTCGACGAGGATGTTTATGTCAAGACGATCACCGAAATGTTCGAGCATCTGCGCAATCGGCTCGGATGGAACGTGAAACTGCTGCACGACGTGCACGAACACCTGAATCCCAACGTGGCAGTCGAGTTTGCCAAGCGGCTGGAACCCTGTCGACTTTTCTTCCTGGAAGACGTCCTCCCTCCCGAGCAGATTGAATGGTTCCGTCAGATTCGCCGGGTGACCGCAACTCCCATGGCCATGGGAGAGCTGTTTACTCATCCTTTGGAATGGACGCCCCTGATTACCGAGCGGTTGATCGATTTCATTCGCTGCCGGGTCTCGGCGATCGGCGGTATCACACCCGCGAAGAAGATTGCTGCCCTGTGTGAGTCCTGCGGCGTGCGCACGGCGTTTCAGGAGGGCGGCGACAACGATCCCGTCAACCAGTTGGCGGCTTATCACGTGGACATGAGCGTTTCCAGCTTTGGGATCCAGGAGGAAAACCATTTTCCGGAACTGGTTCACGAGATGATGCCCGGCACAGCTACGATCAAGGGCGGCTACCTGTACGGCGGCGGTCAACCAGGCTTGGGCATTGACATCAAGGAAGAGATCGCCAGGAAATATCCGTTGAAAGACAACCCGAGTAACGCCGACTGGACAACCGTCCGCCGGCTCGATGGCTCGCTGGTCAAGCCTTGAAAGTCTGTTGCGGTGGCGGCCTTCCAATTCCTCACACGTCAGCTTCCGAAATCCCGAATGCTGGTCGCTGTGAATTCCCCCTTAAGAAACGCCTCACCTGAGCGCGTCCCATCTCTAATGGCGGCACCCTCTTCGCTTCCCGACCTCGCCGGACAACCCCGTGCTTGCGGCACTATCCTCTTTGACAAAGGGGGAATTTCTGCAGCCGCACGTCTGCTCGGAGGCTATTCCGGCCAATCGCTTGTCCGAATGTCTATTTTGGGAATTTCGATGCGAATTTCAGGTACCTTGATTTCAGGTATTTGAACGCGCACCGGAACTTGAAGGTTTATTGCTGGTACGAGAATCTCGGGAAGCTGGACCCTGATGTCGGGAATCTGCACTCGTAAATCGGGAACTTGAATTCTAACGCGAACCGCTTTCAATAATTCCGGTAACTGAGTCTGCAAATCCCTGGCAGCTTCCCGTATTTGTTCCTTTATTGCTTCTTTATCCACGGGAGCCACATGCCTGCCAGCCCAGCAGGGAAGGCAGAAACCCAGGGAGAGTAGCACTGCAGCAAGCACCTTTGTCACGTTGCACCTCCTTCGTCAGTACTCAAAAAAGAAAACCTCTGCTATTTTAGACGGCGATTGCTCGACTTTAGACGACGAATTTTGATTCTCGGTTCGCGCAATACCGTTGCACAGGTTTCCTCATCTCCCTCAATGAGTTCCCTGAACGATTGGATTCTTCTTCCAATTACGGAGTAAACTGTGTCTCAGGTAATGGAGAAGGCCGATGAGTTCCCACTTGGGGGCTAGGAGAGCGTTGGAAGATCGAATCATCTTGTGTGCGGACTGCGACGCCACTCGTAAATTGTCTCTTTCTACTTCTGGGAGTCTGGTTTGCTCGACCTGCGGGTCTGACAACTGGATGCACTTACCGATGACAGCAAATGTAAAGAAAACAGTCTTCATCAAAGGCGAGTTGAACGTCGAAGAAGATCTTACCGTGGAAGGTCGTGTGGAGGGGAAGATTGAGCTGAAGGATCACAACCTTTGGATCAGTCCGCACGGAAATGTCAACGCTGAGATCCATGCAAAAAGTGTGATCATCGCGGGAGGCGTGATTGGGAGCATCTTTGCGAGCGAGTTGGTGGAGATCAGACTGTCGGGATCGGTGCAGGGCAGTATCCAATGCCCCCGTATTTCGCTTGTCGAAGGTGCGAACTTCATGGGGCGTATGGATACTGAGAGTAGGGCGAACGCCGCGACGGCACTGAGTTTGCCAAAGGCCCAGTCAGCCAAGATGGGCCACGGTCCAGCTTAGAACACACCCTTGTCGAAACGCTGAACCCAATCGAAGAATCCCAAGGCACGGTGGTATGCCAAGGTTCCATGATGTCGCCAAAAGGAGGATTCTAAATGCAAGAGCCCTTGGAGCGAGTTACAGAAGAAATGATGGAGGCGGTGGGACCGAAAATACTACGACAGATAGGAAGCCAGATGGAAAGCCTCCAGAACGTGATCGCGCTCAATCCGGCTGAGCAGGAAGTCACCGATGCGCTGGGGAAGGAAGCAACGGTCCCGGAGCAGGAGGCCTATCGCAGTGGACACCAGTCGGGGTGGTTCAAAGGCGCCTTGGCGTTCGGATGCGCTGCATTGGCAGGTTTGGCCGTTTTCAACGTTGCGTTCTCCAGCGGCTCAAGGCCTGGAGCAAAGGCGCTCCTGAAGGACAACGGTTGAAGCAGAGTCGCCGCGAGGATTTCGATGACCGAGACGCTGGAACCCATCTCGAAGAATCGGCCAAGTTCCGTATGAAGTTGGCTGCGCGCGAGGTGGCGAACCGTTGCCCCGTGTTCCCTTCGCCAGCCTCAATGAAGCACCCCGAAGCAGAACCCACTCCCTCACTCGATCGCAAAAGCCAACAGCGTCCGGCCCGCGGCAATGGCAACATGCTGCTTGCCGCCGCTGGAATAACTGATCGGATTGGCTATGATGGGTCCTCCGGTCTGGAAACTCCAAAGCAGCTTTCCAGATTCTGCATGCAGGGCGAAGACATTTCCCTCGTTCGTGCCGCCAAAAACCAGACCCCCTGCGGTTGAGAGCAGGCCGGCCCACGGCGGCGAATGCAACGGGAACTCCCAGCGAATCTGCCCTGTTATCGCCTCGATCGCTTTCACCGAGCCAGAAGGCTCCACGCCCGGAATCCCTTTCATGCCTCCGGCTGTGAAGTAGGCTCCCGGTTTGTATGCTGAGGTCGCGCGATAGGTGATGGTCCCTTCCTCGCGCGCGGCGACGTATAGCAGACCGGTCTTGGGGGCATAGGTCGGGCTCGCCCAGTTCGTCGCGCCATGAAGTCCGGGATAGACAGCCGTCCCTTGCGTGGTGGGCTCCGTCCCAGGAAGTACGATGGGTCTGCCTTTGCGATCTAGGCCTTTGGCCCAAGTTTGTTTTGCATAAGGTTTTCCGAGAAGGAATTCTCCGGTCTGGCGGTCCAACACATAAAAGAACGCGTTGCGATTCGCCACTACGACCAGTTTCCGCAAGACGCCCTGAATCGCGGCGTCTATCAACACCGGAACATGGTTTGCGTCCCAATCGTGAACGTCATGGGGCGTGAACTGAAAATGCCATTTCAACTGGCCCGTGTCGGGGTCGAGCGCCAGAAGGCAGTTGGAGTAGAGATTGTCTCCTTCGCGCACCGTGCCATTATAGTCAGGGCCCGGATTGCCTGTGCCCCAATAGAGTAGATTGAGGGCTGGGTCGTACGACCCAGTGACCCAGGTCCCAGCCGATCCTGTTTTCCAACTCTCGCCGGCCCATGTCTGATTCCCCGGGTTGCCCGGCCCAGGCACGGTCGAGAAGCGCCAGCGCCGTGCGCCTGATTTGGGATCGTAGGCATCGAGAAACCCACGAATGCCGTACTCTCCGCCTGAGATACCGACCACAACCTGGTCCTTCACGATCAGCGGCGCCGCGGTGATGGAGTGACCCGTGGTGTAATCCGCGACTTTGACGTCCCACCGCACGTGTCCACTCCTGGCGTCCAGTGCTACGAGATGAGCATCCACGGTACCCAGGAATAGTGTGTCGCCAAGGAGCGCGAGCCCCTTGTTCACCTGGCCGCAACAGACCCCGACATCACTGGGGATGGGGCGGCGATAGACCCAAAGAGGGCGTCCTGTACGCGTGTCCAGCGCCGTGGCATGACTCGGCGGCTCGGAAATGTACATGACGCCATCGACCACAATCGGGGAGGTTTGAAACGCATTGAGATCCTGGATCTGATAGAGCCAGACCGGTTTCAAGCGCTGAACGTTGTCTGTCGTAATCTGAGCCAAGGGCGAGAAGCGATGTCCCTGTGTGTTTCCGGAATAAGTAAGCCAGTTGGCTGGCTCGGCTGTGGCCAGGCGAAGGCGCGCAGAGGTGACTTGGGCGGGAGTTCTCAAATTCAGAGCGAGGAACAGGAAAATTGCCAGGGCGCAGGTGGAGGTGACTCTCACGTTCAAGCCCTGAAGGTGTGAAAGAGCCCATCGATGCCGATTCTTGTCGCCCGCGTTCTGCTTCGTCCAGTGAGGCGAGGGCATCTGATCTCTCGCAAGGTGGTGATCGCACAACGCGTGGAGTTCTCTCGGAGCTGCTATGGGATCTTTGAATGGAGCTATTCCGATGAGCCACCTCGCAGTGAGACAAGGTAAGCAACCAGATCCTCAAGCTCCACTTCGGTGAGGGTATTCCGGTAGGAAGGCATGGGAGACTTTCCCCAATCCTTGTGCAACTCCCGCAGTTCACTCTTCAGAAATGAATGCAGTCCGCCAGAGGGATCGCGAAGTTGGATCGAAAGCAGGTCTTCATTCAAACGAACACCCATTAGCCGCTTTCCATCTGCGGTCACCACGCGGACCTGAAGGAAGTTGTCGGGCATGAGGATGACGCGACGGTACACAGAGAAGTTATCCGGGATTTCCGCTTCCGGATCCAGCAATGACGTCCGTAGGTGCGCGGGACCTCGCCGAACACCGATCTCCGTGAGGTCCGGCCCCAGACGCTGACCACGCGGGCCCACGGTGTGACACGCTCCACAACTGCCCTTTCCCCAAAACAGAGTCTCGCCCTGTTGTGGGTTGCCGAAGGGTTCGATGGCCTTCGTGCGCCCCAGCCTCCTTACAAAGGCAGCAAGCTGCCGGTTCTCATCCGGCGTCATCCGTGTTCCGGGCATCGCGCCACCAGGCACGCCGTTGGTGATCACGGCGGAGAGGGCTGACTCGTCCGGCGCCTTGAGCAATCGCGGGACATTCAATCGCGGACCTCTTCCACCTTCTCCAGTGGTACCGTGGCAGGAAGAGCAATGGGCAAGAAACAGCGCTGCGGCTGAATCTGCCATGGCGAGCGGAACGATACACGGAGCCAGCGCGACTAGGGTGGCGGCTATGATGAACGTCGAAACGATTCTTCGCATCCTCTTACCTGGACGACGCACGTCCGTTTGATCCTCCAACGATTTGAGCAGGCGGAACGTCAGAGCCGAACAGAGTAGCCCGCACCTCAAAGAATTCCGAGTCTCTTCTCAATCTTCTGCGAAACAGTCTATCAAGATCCATCGATTGGTGACGAGTACACCGGGTAATGGGATCGTGCAATCGGCCACTTCCTCTGCTTGCCTCCCCCGTAACTCCTGCCGCTGGAAAGAAGTACTGAAGCTCTGGCGCGGAATCGACGATGAATAATTGGGCCAAGCATGGCGGCTTTCACACCTTGTCGAAACGTGAACGCGGGATCTGCTGGTGGGCAAATTGCACCTGAAGAACAGGGTTTAGGCAAGGCGGTCTTCACTGCTTTGTGACCTTAGACTCAGCGAGTTGGATGACATCTCGCTGGTGAGACAACAGGCCCTCACGCACATCCTCTTGTCACAGTTTGCGTACCGCGAACACCAAAGGTGTACTTGTCATGTCTGAATTAAAAACGCTGCTGGCCGAAGCGAGGGCGAGTCTGCAGGACCTGGATAGTCTGCTGCAGCGGGCCCGATCCTTGGATGAAGTGGTTCATGGGCAGGCTTCCGGGCGACAGAATCTGCAAAGCTGCATTGACGAACTGCTGAGGGTTATCGAGAAAATCCCGACGAACCTGCGGCACGAAGAAGGATTGCAGCGCGAGGCCGAAATCGAGCAACTCCATCGGGACATGGAGCAGGTGCGACACCGCGTGGAAGCTTCGGTTGAGAGAATGGAAGCCGCCTGCGAGCAGAACGTCACTCGACTTGCCGAGTTCATTGACACCCTTCAGCGACGATTGCCACGGCTGTCGAAGGAAAGCCAGGACCCATCACACATGTCACAACTCAACGATCTGCTGAGCCAGGGCAGACAATCGCTGGCAAACAGGGACTACGAGACCTGCATGGCGATGATGAGCGAGGTCCTGCACGTGGCACCGGAGAATCCGGAGGCAGTCTCTTGTCTGGAAGAGGCGCAGAGGAAGCTGGAAGATCAACGCCTTGAAGAAGAGCTCGTCATTCACCTCGACAACCTGAAGAAAGAGGCCACAGATCTCTTCGATCAGGAGAAATACCGCGAATGTGCTGGGTTGTTCAAATTCCTTTGTGAGCTGGAACCCAAGAATCGAACGCTTCAGGACTACCTGGAACTCAGTCAGGAGAAGGTCAGGGAGATTGAAGAAGCGGAAGCGTTGGCCTGGCAGAGCCAGCAGCCACAGAGCGCCCAACCCACAATCGATCGCGTCACACGCGAAAGGACCGACCCGCCAACCCCGGAGGAGCGTGTTACAGGGACACGAGCAGAGCTCGTTGACACGGGTGCTCAGCCCCCGTTCCCAACTAGAACGCTCAAGAGGGAAGACTCTCAGGAAGGAGTTAACGATTCCCGGATTGCCCCTTCGCTGGTGACTATATTTGGCGTCGTGGCAATCCTCGTCCTGATTCTTTCAGGGGCACTCCTTTTGCGGGGGTTCAAGGCGAGTTCAGCGGGAAGCCTGAATTTGAAGACAGAGCCTTCAGGAGCTGCCGTTTTGATCGATGGGCAGCCGCGCGGAGAAGCACCACTGCGTGTGGAGTCTTTGGAGGCTGGGCAACACACATTGAGTTTGGCGAAAGAGGGCTATGCTCCCGCTTCACAGGCTTTCACCGTGTCGTCCGGACAAGCGACGTCACTCTCAGTTCAACTTCAGCCATTGACTCCGGCGCCTGCAGGCAAAGACCCCCTGCAGCAGGAAGCCGCTGCTCTGTTTAGCCGCGGAATGCTTCTGGAAGCTAGCCATCGTTGCGATTTGCTTTTAGCCAAGGATCCCTACAACGAAGTCGCGGCCAACCTGAAAATCAAAATTCGGGACCACTATTGGCTGCAGAGTCAGCTGGCGCAACGACGGGATAAGCCCGCCGAAGCTCGCATTGCGCTGCAGAATCTGCTGCGTGTTTCGCCGCAAGACGTGGCGGCCCTCCAGGCTTTGAAGAGGCTGCAACCCAATCCTAAAGACAAACTTCCGCAAGTGCCCAGCCAGACATCGTTGCCGAGCAAAGCCGAAGAACTACGCAACCAGATCGCGGCAGCCATGAGTGCCGGAAACTACTTCCCGCCCGGATCGGGCAACGCGTTAGCGTTGATTCAGCGGCTTGGCGCGATGTCACCATCCGACCCCGCTTTCAAAGAGGGGATGGACCAGATTCATCGAGAGGCAATCAGCCAGCTACAGCGCAAGATCCAGAGCAAGGACTCGGAGGGTGCGAAAGCGCTGGGTCGTCAGCTTCAGGAGTACTTCCCAGCCAGCGCCGAGCTGCGAAGTTTGCGAGAGTCCATCAAGACGGAGGATGCCGGTCAGCTTGAAGCCCGAAATGCCTTAGTGCAGAAGTTAGACTCGGCTATGGCTCATGGAAATTATGTGACACCCGCGAATGATAGCGCCCTGGCGTACTGCAATCGGTTGTTGGCGTCGGATAGCCAAAATGCAAAACTGCTCACGCTCAGGCGCGACATCTCGACCCGCGCAACCGCACAGGCGAAGGATCTTCTGAACAATGAGAAGTTCGACGAGGCGCGCAGCGTTTTCTCCGCTCTGCTGGCGGCGGCGTTGAGCGAAGGTAAGACGGCAGCGGCCCAGGAAACGCGCGCACAGATCGAGAAGCTAGAATTCAGTGCTTATCCCGTGGTTCACGACCACACTCTGGGGAGCTGCAGCGGGCGCTTGAGGATGAATGCCTATGTGATTGCCTACGTTCCTTCAGGAGACTCCAAAGACGGGTTTTCACAGAAGCTGACAGATATCGTGGACACTGAACCCGGCGACAAGCTGAAACTTCAGTTCAAAAACAAAACCTACCGTTTTCAACCCAACCTGACAAGAAACAAGGACGAAAGCCGTCAGAAGGTCCAGGAGATTCTGGTAAAGATCACGGCTCTCACCGCAGGGAAGTAGACCTCGCAGACTAAAGTCAATCGCTCGAAGCGCGACAGCCATCCTCCGTATTAGTTAACTAGTATATCGTTTCAGTGAAACATATCTTTTTAGGCGAACAACGCATCGAATTTTTTCCAGCGATGGACAACCGGTGCCAGATTGATCTCAGCAATACCTTGCAGGATGCGATCCCGTAA
>Ga0187893_10005314_pt1 | contig 23259 bp, 38 predicted proteins | sample MA1701074metaG_FD_139574 | JGI IMG/M metagenome (GOLD analysis project Ga0187893, IMG submission 139574) | White microbial mat communities from a basaltic lava cave in the Kipuka Kanohina Cave System on the Island of Hawaii, USA - MA170107-4 metaG ...
AAACGGCGGGAGTTTGTCTCTGGACAGTTTGCAAAGGGTGAGCGGGACGCAGCGAAGAGTTATGCTAACGATCTCATTACGGCTGTAAAGGCTGTTTCGTAGTGCACACTTCCACTTATAAAGGCAAGCGTGTGTTCGTTAAGTTGAAGAACGGCACGAGCTTTGTTGCCAAATTCAAGGACAAGAAAAGTGGTCGGATCATGTTTTTTGATCATGTTGATATTTCAACAGACGATATGACTTCGTTTAATATCTTCCGCCATGATAGGGTCAACCCTGGAATGAAACCGTGAAAACCTACGAAGCCTCCAACCTGAAATTGCTTTCCGACGACGCTCTCACGGCAATTGTTGATAAAGAGCGTGTTGAGTGGGAGAAGGTCTACTTCAACAAGAAGTCGATTGACATGATGTTAGAGATCATGTTTCCCCGAGCAAGCTCAACTCCCTCTGAACGAGACCTTCAACTTAAGCTGCGAGTGAATGCTGTTGGTGAGCTGTGGAAACGAAACATTATTGCCTGGTAAATGTGATGACATGAAGTGGTTGCTTGTTTATATGTTCATCACGTTTGACGGCATCAGCATGCCGTATATGGAGCAGGCTATGCCTTTTCCTTACGAGTCTGAACAAGAGTGCCGTGGCGAAGTTGATCGTCGTCTGAATGACAGAGAGCACGTTGTTCGAATGTTCACGGAGTTGTACATCAAACTCCCAACATGCGTCTCAACTGAACAACCTCAGCGCGATCTCACAGACGATGAAGTGGAGCCGTTAGCATGACGACTGTTCCCGTTCTGGTGATTGCTGTTGCCGTTGCGTTGATTGCGATGGTCAGCGTTTTGCATCTTGGCTTTATGGCAGACATTCTCATTCTGATGTTTGCTGTTGGAATGCTCGCGTTTGTAAGCGTAATGCATGTTGGAAATAGCATCAAACGTATTCGTCAAGGAAAAGACGAAGAGGCAACATTTCTCGACGGATGTGTATTGCGGCAATTGGAATCATTTTGATTCCACCAAATGTTGGCATTTACGGATTCGCCGTATTCGCAGTCTTCGCTTACTTCATGTTTCTACAGGGAATTGCTAAGCTTTTTGCCTACCTTGCCCCTAAAGCGAAAACCTAGTATAGTGTCCTTACTCCCAATCACATCTGAGGACAAAATGAGCGCTTTGACAGGCAAACAACTGACGGATATCGGTCAAGTCATGCACGGTGTTGCGTGGCGTAAGAACCTTGCCGACCAGCTTGGCGTTTCCACTACTCGCGTCTATCAACTTGCGGGCTACTCGCTTGTTCCACAGAAGACTGCAACCAAAGTGCTTGAACTGTATCAGGCATGGCAGGTCTCGAATGGTGTTACGGACGATGCACGTATCGTTCCTGTTGCCGATGTGATCATCAAGAGGCCGTCTGACGACGAGAGTGGTCTTTCGGATGCACAAATTCTCGAACGTGTCAACAAGCGATTCGGCATCCTCAATCGAATCACAAATGGCGTCATCAACGGACATATTCGTAGTTCCGTTGTGTTCGGTGCGCCCGGGGTTGGCAAGACGTATTCGGTCGAGCAGGAGCTGGAACATTCCGTCGTCCAGAAGCGCCTCAACAACTACACAATCATTCGTGGCACTTGCTCCGCAATCGGCCTGTACCAAGCTCTCTACGCCACACGTGATGGTGGTGTTGTTGTTCTTGATGATTCGGACAGTGTGTTCGGTGATGAAGAGGCTTTCAACATCCTGAAAACTGCTCTTGACAGCACGAATCGTCGTGTGATTTCTTGGTTCAAGAACAGCTCCAAGATGTACGACCCCGACACGATTGATGCCACGACTATCATCAGTGAGGACGATCGCATGCCAAAGCGTTTCGACTATGAAGGTGGTGTGATCTTCATCACGAACATCGACTTCCGTGAGAAAATCGCCGCCCAAACGAAGATGTCGCCTCACTTTGAGGCATTGTTCAGTCGTTCGTTGTACCTCGACCTTACGTTGAAGAGTAAGCGGGCTCGAATGCTTCGGATCGAGGATGTGTTCTTCAAGTCGATGAAGACTCTGGAGAAACTGTCCGACGAACAAGCGAATGAAATCTTCATGTATGTGAAGGACAATGCCGACCGGTTGAACGAACTGTCGCTTCGCACTGTGAAGCACATCTGCAACCTGTATCATCTTGGTTCGGACTGGAAGGAAGTTGTTGAATTCACCAAGATGAAGTATCCGATTCTTCCGGACGTAGCCATTGACGTTGCGTGTAACTATGAATAGAGCAACGCTCAATGATTTAAGGAATTTGAGGCCGTGCAGTTCAACTTCAACTTGGCAAATGAACGATATCAACTCGTTTCTCGCTCGTTTATGCACTATATTCAAGCAGAAATGGATGCAAAGAAAGGGTCGAAAACGTCGAAACGTTGATTAACCCCTTGTAAATAAGGTACTGTTATGATAAGGAGTGCATCACAATGCAAAATAAAGTTGTACGTTTGCCTGCCAACGCCAAAGGCAGGGACTTGATCTTTGGGGATATTCACGGCTGCTTTGACCAGTTTGAACTATTGTTAGCCCACTTAAAGTTTGATAGTGAAAACGATCGAGTGTTCTTTGTAGGGGACCTCGTCGATCGAGGTCCTGAAAGCATGAAATCACTCGAGCTTGTCTTTCGTCCCAACCATTACTCCGTTCTCGGCAATCATGAGGATATGATGTTCGCTGCTGTATTAGATAGCAACTGGAATCAATACGACACGTGGATGTACAATGGTGGGAAGTGGGCAACACCGCTACTGGCACAAAATCGTGGGGACTTCCTGTTAAGGTTGACGGAGCTTCGTGATAAATTCCCATATGTGATCGTTGTTGGGGACGGCTTCGAACGATACAACATTGTTCACGCCGAGCTGTGTTCGTTCTCACGCATGATTAGCGATGCGGACATCGACAATTGGACCTTCAATAAGTATGAAGAAAATTCTGCGGTTTGGGGTCGTGATATGATCAGGTACGTTGATACTGATTGGCCCACATTTCAGTACAATATGTCAACAACGTACTGCGGACATACTCCCCTTCAAAAGGTTGTAGCAGTTCGCTCGCAGATTTACCTTGACACTGGATGTGTGTATGCTGTATTACGTAAAGGGTCTCACACCGATAATGGGTTGACAGTTGCCTGCCACCAAGAGGGTAAATACTGGACGCTTCATCCAAGTGACGACAACAGAATTTCTGAAGGAGTATTGCCGTCCGATGACGATATCCCGAGCGATTCAGCACCAGATAGATCCTCATTTGTATGAGTATGGGGTCACGGTACTCAAATGGAGTTGCATTTTGGAATCTTGGACCTAAAGGTAACATATGCACGAGATACGGAATCGCAGGACAAGCCCTGCCTGTGTCAGAGAAGAGGACGAAAATGAAATTGAATGAACTTGCAAATCAAGACGATCTGAAGCGGACACTGAAACGGTTCGAGCACTTCTATCACACATTGATGCATGAGGCAAACGTCCATATGTCTCAGTTTGAGGCCGCTCACCCTCCGAAAGACAGCGAAGATACAATCTTCAAGCGAATGAGTGAGTTCTCGAGTGAATTCGAAGACATTCGCTTTGACATCACCAACGAATGCTATGAGGTGATTAGCCAAGGTTTGAAACTCCAAGAGCCATTGGCACAACTTAGTGTTCCTGCGGGAATGCAAATTTGGAAGAGTGCGGCGAATCGTACTGAGCTTGTTGCTGCTCTCCACGATCTTGAGGCGACGATAAAGCACTACTGTCGACAGGCTGTTGCACCATGATCAAGCATCCGCTTTCTGTCGGTACGCATGTCTCAGCAGTAACGAGAACGTGTGCGTGTGCTGGTGGAAAGACGAAAATTGTTGAAGGCAAGATACTGAAAGTAATCACAAATCACTCGGGCATTTGGTACTACCTTGATGTTGGTACAACCGTAAAAGCTGATACGATTCAAAAGATTGTCTAATGTTTACAATTATTTGCGCCATCGTATTCCTCTGCATGGTTATCGCAACAAGAACGTTGTTCAAATACTATCGTGTCCTTTCAACATGTCGACATCTATACACTTATCGGTGGCTGAACAAGTATCTTCCGTCTGAATTGCTGGCTGGAAGGCTCACTGCACGGATTCAGCAAGAGATTGAGTGGTTGACGTATTTCTGGCTCCCTCTTTGTGGTGTTGGGTTAGCATTTCTTGCAGGGATGTGGGTGCTTGTTGAGTATGTTCCTGAAGCACCTTTCTCAGCAACACCTGTTGTCTTGGTGTGTTCAGGAATCTTTGCTCGGGCGCTCACATTGAAAGTCCAGTGGGTGATTGATATCATGTTCCAGTTTCAGAAGGCAGCACAGCAGGCTGCTGTTGACGAACTTGAAGATATGAAAAAGAGGTTTAGTGAATATGCCGAACAGCTTGATCTCACACTAGAACAGCTTCAACAAGAACATCAGAAGATTATTGAGGAGATTCAGCAGGTTGGGGAGATGAAGGTTCACCCCCCAAAGGAATAACGTCAACGCTCTGTACGTTGTATGAACCCCAGCTCTCGAAGTATGTGTGGAGTTCTTGAAGTTTCATCAGATTGCCTTATACTGTTCACGCTCACGCTGAAACTTCTCAACATACGCTGGATTCGTTTCACCATTCAACACGCTTGTGATCCCAATGTTGTATGCGTGCAATGCCTTCTCTCGATCACGCAACTTCTTGAAGTATTGAGAGAGAATGTCGCTACCTGTCTTGATGTTCGTTTCAATATCGTGAAGTGGATCAGGCTCAAGTCCCCAAACTGCCGGTCGGACTTGCATCAACCCACGTGCCGGATCACGGCGGAGTTCCGACACAGCTCCAGGCCTGAAGCTACTTTCAATCCCAACAATCGACAGAATATCGTGCGCTCTTGGGAAGATTGGTTTTTGATTCGCGTAAGCTGCTGATACAATTCGACGGATCGTTTCTTCATCAGCCCCTCTATATTTCTTCAGGATCAGTTGGACTGTTTGTTCTTGTTCAGGAGGCAAAGGCGCTTCTGGCATTGGAGGTTTAGAACCTCCTAAATGCTGAGCTGGAATCACAACGTGTCTCTGTTCAGAAGGTGGTATTGCACCGTGTGTCAGATCCTTAGGCAACCCCAAAGCCGTAGCACCAATCATCCCTGCAGCCATTGCTTGGCGAAGTGAAATTTCATCTAGTTGTTGTTCGTGCAATTCTTGAATTTTCACCGAGATATCACCCAAATACACTATTTATGGGTGAATCAGTACTCATACGCCGGACCTAGATTGAGTGGATGTCCCTGACGAGTTCGCCCGTCAGCTTCTGGCACAACGGCAAACGCCGAAGGCCGAACTGTGGCAAAGCCAGGGTCTTCGTCCGTGTACCGGCCCTGCCACCAGAATGTCGTTCTGACGGTTTGTAGTATCGTTCGTAGTTCGCCGAACGAATTAAAACATGCTGCTTGCAGTACGCCCGTTATTGGATGAGGAGACGTAGGGAAAGTCACACCGACGGTGCTCCAACTATATCGAGTGACATGAAGGTTGTATGCAAGACACAGAGATTCGAAACCACCGATTGTCGTCCGTTCCCTTTCCGTCATTGAATATCGTACAAATTTACTCCTGTCAAGCGTAGGATTTTTCACACCTTCTCGAAACGAACATTCTGTAAACAAACCACTAGCGATTACTTGATCACGCAGTTCGTGAATGTCATCATGTAATCTGTTGTAAAAGTACGAATATCGCTTATGGAGGCGTACAATTAGCTCTTTCGGCTCTTCTCCCCCGAAATGATCTTCAGGAAAGTCGGAACGGAGAGCTAGGACAGCGGAAAGGAAGCTGGGTGATATCGCACCGTTGATCACCCAAACGCTGTTTGCCTTTGATTCCATTACTTCTTTCGTACGTCCCTACGCATAATCATCTGCTTTTGCTGAAGGGCAACAAGCGATTGATTCAACAGGACCATTCGAGCGCGAACGCTCGAGATCCACGATGGATCATTGTACGGAGCTGTCTCGTAGTCATTCCATGACATCTTCGGCAGATTGAGCAACCCTCGCGCACTACCAAGCCGTTCGGCGTGTTTGAGAATGTCGTCAACAATCTCCTCGAGAGACTTCTCTTCAAGAAATTCCGTTTCCATTTATTTTTCCCTTCTACTACGTTAGTTTAGTTAACACAAGCGTCTTGGGAATACCCCGACGCCCAAAAGTCTTTCGTCCATTTCTGATCTCTTCAGCACGAGACTCAGCAAGTCCTAAAGTCTCGTTCTTGTACATCTCAGCAGGTCCAACAAACGGAATGTACACAATCGTTGCATAGTGTGCTGGAACGCGGGTCCCGTTTGCTAATAGCGCTGGCTCACAGTCATAAATCCTGATCACCGTATTCCGGCATATCCATCTGAACAGCCACGTATTCTTCTCTTGGTTGTTATTATACACCACAATTTCATACGCAACCCAGTACACAAACCACAGCACTATCAACACCAACGCTGTCCAGCCTCTCCACGCATTGAAAGGTCCACTGAGCCCCGCCGCGGTTTTACTTGGGAAGTCAATCAACCACCAAAAAAGCAGTCCCACCGCAACCAGCCACACTACGTTAGACCAAGCAAACGGTCTTTCGAGCGTAATCAGTGAGACCCTAATGTTGTTAAGCATATTCTTTATCATACAGGTCTCACCCCAATAACAGTACGCGTCGCTGAACGTCGTCCGTATCCAAGGCTGGAGTAGACCGAAACGCGCTGACTCGCCTTGTCGTCGGCTTCACGTAGGTCAGGGAGTGTGTACTCCGCGACCACACCAACGAATGGTACAATCTCAATAACCTCATATGATCCATTTGGAGCATCTTGCCACGGGCCAACGTCTTGAATCTCAACAACAACATTTCGGCATAACCATCTGTAAACCGGCAACTTATCTGCAGATTTGTGAGTGGTTTTTAATACCCACACATTCGTTAGGTACACACACATGAGCGTCAACAGTCCGTTAAACACCACACCTCCAAAGAGGAACGGTCCCCACAAAGCCAAAGGTACTGCCATGGTTCCGAGCGTTAACGTCATAATGGCAATAGCAAGCCACAACGTGACCACTAACGCTCTCCACGATCTGAATCGTCGGATCTGAACCCATAGCCAACTAAAAGGATTCTTCAAGTTAATCATATAGTTTTCACTGTGATTAGAGTTTTTTTCTCCGGTTCGGTACCCTTATTTTCCGAGACAGACTTACGGATTGCATCACGAATCTCTTCTCGTTGGCGCTCAACGGACTCCATTGCTTCAACAACGTTTTCGAACGTCACTGAATCCTTGCCCTCACACCCTCCAAATGGAATCAATCGAGTGACACGGACAAATCCACGATGATGGTGCCCATGAATCATTCGTGGATGCACGTCCTCAACGACGAATACGATGTTTTTCATCATCCACTTACGAAACCACGTTGATGGATTCAGAACATACTTGCCACACTTCTCGCCGAATAACACCATGAAGAATGCAACGATTCCAATGATTAGTGTCCCTGCTAGAATGTTCCAAGGCATCATTGGAAATACAATCCACTCCATGTACGTCACACCCTGCCAGAGTAGCATTAACACCAATGCAACAACGCTGCAAATCAGTACGATGATTGCGGTTGGGACAAAGTACAGAGTTTCGTGTGTGCGGATCCACAACCAAGCCTGCGCTTGGAAGCGACTTACATTTTGCTTAGCACTTAGCAGGACACTCATCAACATGTCGGTAATCAGCACTTGACGTTGCGTTTGTCGCTATCGACAACATTACGTGGTTCCTTCCCCTCCTCAATCACATACATCCGCTCGTCAATGCACTTAAGTTCAACCCCATACGATGAGTTGGTCGTCGTCGTCGGCCTTTCAGCCCGCAAGATCCCTAGAACGACGATAAACATTATAGCGGCGAGCCCCGCCGCTATCGGCACAAATTCATTTCCAGGCGTTGTCATATGCTCCCTTTCCCGATCCCATGTTAGCTAGTCCGATCCCAGATACGTTTGACCCTACTGATATAGCAACCATTTAGGGATCATATTCAATGTATAGGGTAAAGGCAACCTTGAGGGGAGAACAGTGACGTAAGTCGTTGTCAAACCAGGGGGATTACTAGTAAACGCAAGTTATTGCTATAATTACTAGTAAACGGGGATGATTATTTAGTGGATGCAAATAATCGAAATGAGGGTAACTCTCGCGTGATAGTCCAGTGTTATCAAGGACTTACACTATTTCGTTAAAGTAAGTTGACGATTCGTAACAGCTAGAGTGTTGCTCTAGTCAGTACGACTGTCTTACACTAGCACTACAGCAATCGCACCCGCACAGTATAACAGATCTAACGCACTCATTACATCCTCCTGTGGTTGCCAGCTCCTGTTTACTAGTAATCGACAGTTGTTATTATCTATGCATATCGCAGGGGGCGAATCATTGAAGCAGATACGAGAGCGACAAGAATAATTTGCTTCAGTGCTGGTACAGATAGCGCGGTGCAGTTGCTATCAAACCCAACCCCGGTGGCCAGGATCGCAGTTAGTAGTCGATCTGGTCCGGCGACGAGAAAAACAGCAATTACAGGAAGCGATGCGTAATCGAGTATCTTGATCGCGAATGGACCACAGTCCGCCGGATACAGGAGCCGGATACAGGAACTGGATGCGAGACCATAAGGATCAATAAATCGAATCTGATCTTGTAAGCGATTTTGTGGTAGAAGTCAACACCTCCTTTGATTGCTTTGAATACAGACGGATAGCGAGCGCAAGCTCGAGTAGTACATCATGTTCCACCTCTAACTGCTTGATTGTTCGTTGAAGGCACTAGAATCAAGGGGTTAGCAGTGTGGCTTGAAGTCGATTAGACAATGTGCGCCTAACCGCTTGATGATCCGTGGCAAATCTGTGGCATAAACCTCGTTTATCGATTTGCGACCAGTGTGCGCGACCATATCGAGGCAGTCAACTGGTTGACCTGACCGCACCCGAACGCGGTTTCGTGCCGCGTTTGGAATCTCCATACCTCCCCGCTCGCGCCCGAAGGCCGATCCAGTAAGAACATTGTACCCTATATCGGTTTGGAAGTAAACAGGGTTAAAGGACGCGATGCGTCCGATTATAATTATAATAATTATCGTTTATTTTTTCCCGAGCGAAAAACGCAATAACGTATGTAATACGTTATCATCCCCTGCGACACTAATTGATAATAAAAGCGGAATAAATCGCATTTTATTATCAATTAGTTTCGCTCGGGAAACGGTTATATCTGAAAACAGAAATAATTAAGAGCTCATTTTCGCCCGAGGAAATTTGTCATTTTTTAATACGCGAAACGTTAAACATAAAATATTCGTCTTACGCATAAAATAAGATCGGGCTGACCACGGCCTTTATCGATGAAACGAAACTCCATACCTCCCCCCTGCGTCCTCGGTCCGTTTTCCGGTATCCCGACTCTGCATCCGTTTGCGCTCTGAGGCGCTCCACGTAGACTTTTGTTATGAGTAGATTATACGTAGGTTTGACCCTAATGTCAACATGTAGTATAGTTTGCGTATGTCTAAGCTCCTCTTGTTCATCGAAATCCAAGACGCTGTCGAAGAGGCGATTTCCCTTCGTATAAAGTATCTCGGCACGCGCCGTCTTGCGTACGCCACAATGACAAATATACGTAGGCCTGCCCTGCTCAACCTTGCAAGAGCGGTGGGTGAGAAGGGGCAAATCACGTCGTATGTTGGTGAGCAATATGGAAATGTGTCGATCGTGATTAAAACACGTGTGTGGTTCCAACACGAGCCCGAATACAAGATGAAGGCATATGAGACGTCAATGGACTCATTGAGAGAGTTCCACGTCATGTTCCCTGAAGTGTTCGATTTAGCGGAAGGTGTCACACTATGAGCCAACTTACAGACTTCTATTCGGGCCGTGCCACTGACTGTGAAGGTCGGACGCTGCTTGAGCTCCAAAACCTGTCGCCTAAGGATAAGGAGCTCATGCACGACTACATCCAGTGGTTGTTCCCCATTCCCGAGGCTTCGAAATACAATCCCAAGTCGCCTTTGCTGACTACTGATGACGTCGAAGCATTTGGAAAAGATGAACGTCTTCGGCGCGAACTGAAGCATTCGTGGTTCGCTATGCTCGACTTCTATGGGCTCACGTACCACACGTATCACCAACGGGTTGTCATTGATCCTGATATGTGGGCAATCTGTTCCAAGAACTGGTTGACACCAGGGAATCACAATTTCCTTCGCATTACTCGAATTCTTCGATCGATGACATTGTTGGGCCTCAAAAAGGAAGCACGCGCATTTTATAGCTTTCTTAATTCGCTCACTAAGGATAAGAAACATCGCGATACAATTGGAAAAGCGGTCATTCATTGGCGGATAGCCTTGATGTAAGGGTTGACCCAAATCGCGATTTGGGTGATGATGGTCTCTATGGAATACGTCATCGAGCTGAACAACCAGTGGGCGGTGCTCACAGGTGCACAAGTCCAGTGGACGAGGACGTACGATTTCGGTTCAGTGATTCGCAACAAGGGCAGGGCTCAAGCGATTGCAAGTAAGATCGGTGGTCAAGTTCAACTGTTTTTCGGTTCAGCTCAACCGCAAGGTACGAAACGTTTCGTAGCGCCCGTTCAAAGCAAGATTAATCGCAATACGCCATATAGGAGCATCTAAATGAGTAAGCTCGTCGGAATGACTGATGGCCAGTTCTGGAAGTCGATCAGGCTTCTTCTCGATCCGGGCAACCCCGACAACTGTGTTTATCGGGTTCTCAAGCCGCTGACGGTGTTCAAGAAACTGAACACTGGCCAGAGAGAGTTTGGCTACAGAACGTCTGGCTACAATGTGATCTGTGAGCTGCGCATTCCAGCACAGGCTCTTGTCGTCATCCCTCGCGGCTGCTTTGAAAAGATGCGTGCGTCTTCGGCGGAAGTCGTCGCGCTGACGGCCCGCAACGGCGTGAAGGTCAAGGTTGCATACAACTGCCTCAAGCGCCACCTCAAGTACGAGGTGGGCCACAAAGTCTATCCACACAAGCTCGACAAGACGAATGAAGAGTGTGGTGCTGGCATCAATTTCTTCCTGCGCAAACAACGCGCTATCGAATTCTAGGAGATCCGTCATGAAGCAAACGTTCGAGTTCATCTGCCAAGTGTGTCGTGAAGCCCGTGAGCTTGCCCGCAAGATCGGGTTCAAAGCTGCGGCCATGTACGCACGGGCCCACAACATCGCCCTCGACCTGGCTCTCGGTTGCCTGATCCGCAAGCCGATCACGATGTAAGTGATGCCCTCAGCAAAATGTAATACTTGCCAAATCGCCCGAATTCGGGTATAGTGGTGTTTGTTCCAAATAGGAGTTCCATATGCTCAACACGACACAAGTTCTGGATCGACTCCAGATCTCTACTGCCAGTCCCTCCAAAGCAATTCAGGATGTTCGCGAACGCGTGATGAGCGCGAAGGACGGCCTCGCCGAGGCGATCAAGATCATCACGAACGTCACTGGCAGGGACACGTACGAGAGTGACGACCAACACCTCGCCCTCCACATCGCGCAGGGCGTCGTACAAGCAGCTCTCAACGACGGCGACAAGTTCAATCCGGACACAGCGCTCAAGTTCGCGGAGCTTGCTGCGACCAAGATGCGCGCCGATCCTGCTCTCGCCTGGCTGTTCGGAACCGCGAAGAAGGCTGCGACCACTACCGAAGAAGAGACGGCTGAAACCACCACGCCTGCTCCGACTGGCAAGAAGACGAAGAAGGTCGCTGGTGTGTCGGTCGCTATCAAGGCGAACGGCAAGATCAAGAAAGGTGGCAAGCAAGACGCCGCCGACGCCCTCCTGCTGACTGTGATCGACGCGAAGACGCACGTGTCGGACAAGACCAACCAAGACTTCGTTCAGATGCTCGTCAAAGAACTGGACATGTCGAAGCAGGGTGCGACCACGTACGCGTACAATGCGTGCAAGTCGTACAAAGCGACTCACGGACTGGGCAAGACGCATGAGATCTTTGCCAAGTCGAAGAAAGGCCGAAAGGCTGCCGAGGAATAAATGGCAACTCGTCCGAAGCTCTTTCCCGTCGAACAGCTCCGTAAGGAGCTGGAGAAGACGTTGAGCTGGTCGTTCTCGTTTCGCTACAAATACACGAGCGATCGAGTCAACGCTGTGCTTGCATACACCTGGGATTCGCTCGATCCTGCTTTCAAGTCGCCCGAATGGAAGATTCGGGCGAAGTGGACGACAGCTCAGAACGATGCATTCAACAAGAAAGTTGAGGCCGAGAGGCAACGGATCATGGTGATGGCTGGCCCTGTTGCCGAAGCCTTCATTCTGGCGCATGATCCTTCGTTGTATGTCGCAACTCACTTGAAAGGCAACTGGCTGGTTATCGAGGTCGTGTCGGGCCTGGCGTCGACTGCTGCCACTACGCCTGTTACGCCCACAGTAGCACCAAAGGCTTCCGACCACATTCAAGACGCTCTCTCGAAAATGTAGATCATCATGGCCAAGTACACACACGATGGTGAGGATGTATTGTTCGATCTCGGAGGCTTGCTCAAGGCGCTCAACTCCCAGTGGGAGTGGAGTGAATACGTCGACTACAATGATGACATCATGAATGTTATCACTATTTGGCCGTCGAATCCTCTCGATTCCAAGCTGGCCGAACCAGACTACAAGATCACCAAGAAGTGGAAAGAAACTGACTGGGACGCACACGAGCTCAAAGTGCAAACGGCAAAGGATGCGATCATTGCCACTGAGCTCCCAAACATTCAAGCCTGGTTTAAGGCAAACTCTGGAAGTATCCTGGCTTCGGTCAACAGGCATGATGATGCCAGTCAGATTATGATTCGAGTGATCGACCTGGCTCGTTTTGCTGCTGGCCCCTCCACTTCTGGTGGAGACGAGACCGGCGACTTCCTCAGACAGATGTAGTCCCCCTATGGAAGTTCGGGTATAGTAACTTCCACATTCCTCATAGGAGAACTTGCAATGCGCCACAACACTCGTGATTCCAAAGGTCGGTACACCACCAAAGTCGTCGTCAAGACGAACGCGCCCAAGCGCGACAGCAAAGGTCGCTTCGTGAAAGCGACCCAGGCCGGCGTCAGCGGCCGCCGGTGGGCCAACCAGTACGGCTACGGCATCAAGTAAGTTGCCCAATGGGAGGGATTCAGGTAGGATCCCTCCCATGAAAGCATACAAAGTCAAGGCTGTATTCCCTTCACCTATTCCTGGTGAGGAGACGCAGACCCGTGAAACGGTCATGCGTAACTTCAGTACGATTCTTACCTCCGCTGAGGCGTCTGTTGCATTGGCCGAACAGGCTCTTGGTGCACGAATCGTTCTAACGCTTCTACAACAAGAACTCGACAGTTCCAAGATCCACATTGAGTACAAGTTTCCGACAGGTGAAACGTATCTAATCATTGATTGTGAGCAGGTAGAAATCGAACACAAAGCTCCACTTGCACCTCCTGTTGTTGAGACACCTGACGACGAAGAGGACGACGTTCCTGAAGAGACCAAATCGATTTACAATGATTGGCTTCGAAGGGCACGATCCGGTGAAAAGCCTAACTAAATCAACCTGTTGACCCAATCACCCAAATAAGGGATGATGTTGTTGTTCTGTTAACCCCCAACGGAGCCACAAATGAAATTGCATGACACGAAGCGTGAGATCGTGCGCGCTGGTGATCTCGTGGAAAACGAGTTCAAGATCAAAGCCACTGCACATGCCTTCAAGATCCTTTCCAGTGGTCTGTACGCCAACAAGATCCGAGCAATCGTCCGTGAGCTGTGCTGCAATGCGTGGGACAGCCACATCGCAGCGAAGAACAAGGATCCGATCGAAGTCAAGCTTCCCAGCCGTCTCGATCCTGTCTTCTACGTCAAGGACAACGGCATCGGGCTCGACCACAACGACGTGATGCAGCTGTACACGACGTACTTCGAATCGACCAAGCAAGACAGCAACGACTTCATCGGTGCCCTCGGTCTGGGTAGCAAGTCGCCGTTCAGCTATGCTCCGACGTTCTCGGTTGAGTCGCGCCACAACGGCATGAAGCGATTCTACACGGCCTTCCTGAACGACGCTGGCACGCCTGCCATCACCAAGATGGCCGAGAACAAGACGACCGAGCCGAATGGCCTGACCGTCTCGCTGCAGGTCAAGGCGGACGACTGCGACAAGTTCTACGGGGAGGCACGCACCGCACTGATGTATTTCAGCCCGAAGGCGAAGGTGTCTGGCCGTGCAGGGTTCGAAACGCACGCCCTCAAGCATACCGTGACCGGCAATGGCTGGAAGCTGCGTGAGTCCGACTGGTCTGCGCACATGAACGGGCCGTACGTCGTGCAGGGGTTCGTGCCATATCCGATCGACAAGGAACTGCTCGCCCAGCAGAAAGCCCTCAGCGAGGACGGGCAAGCGATTCTCGACCTGAACATCGATCTGTACGTTCCGATCGGTGAGGTGGAAGTGGCTGCCTCTCGTGAGGCTCTGTCGTACACCAAGACGACGTTCACCAACCTGATCGCACACTTCGAGCGGATCGCCAGTGAGCTGCGCACGACTGTCCAGAAAGAATTCGACTCGTGCACCACGCTGTGGGAAGCTCGGATGAAGTACATGCAGTTCAAGAAGGACAGCAGCGCGAACACGGCGATGATGGTGATCTTCAAGAACATGCAACACAAGATGCCGTTCAAGTACGGCACGACAGTGCTGAAAGAGGAACTGCTCCTCAACGTGGACGCTGCCGACCACGTGGACATCGTGCTGTACTACAAGACGCGTTCCAACAAGGCTCTCCAGCGTGCGTCGGTGTACGAGGTGTCGACAAAGCCGAAGTCGTGGAGCGACAAGCACAAGGCACACATCCTGGAGCTGACTCTCCAGCCGAACCTGCCCGTGATCATTGACGACCTGTACGGCGGAAACGACGTGCTTCGCCAGTGGCTTGACGACAGGATCGCCAAGGCGAAGGATCACGCATGGGATCGTCATGCTCTCGTTCTTCGTCCTCTTTCCAAGAAGACAGAGGCTGAGAGCAAGGCTGAGATCATCAAGCTCCTTGCCAATTTGGGTGATGTACAGCCTCAGCTGATGTCGGGACTTGGCTTTGCGAGAACGAAGAAGACGGCGTATTACAAGAAACGTGCTGTCAACATGCTGTACAAATGGACTGGCTTTCCGATGGGGAAGGGTCGGCGTGCTGACGTGCATCGTGTGTTCTCGAAGAAGTGCTGGGTGGCGCAGGAAGTGGACGTCACGGACGGTGGCTACTACGTTCCACTCGAGAAGTTCAGCGCCATGCACAAGGGCGTGTCGTGTGAGCACATGGATTATCTGCTCGAGAGTGGGGAGAAGCTTGGCCTGATCCCTGCAGGCACGCCGATCATCGGAATGAGCGAAAAGGAACTGAAAAACGCCGAGACCGAAGGGACGTGGATCAATGCACTCGACCACATCGAGGCTGGCTACAAGAAGATGAACGCTACGCATGCTCTGTCGAATACTCGTGTGGCAGCGGCAATGGTCGAGAAGCTCGGTCGTGGTATCACGCAGCACATTATCGTGCCGTGGAAGACGGTGCGGAACAGCGTGGCTGACTGTGACTTCAAGGCGGTGCTCGACGACGTGATTGCATTCGCAGCGAACAAGACGGACTGGCAGCTCGTGTCTCGCATGAACCACATGATCTATCCGAAGCCTGCTGTCGACGACAAAGGCAACAGGATCGATCCGACCGAGACGGAAGAAGAGTACGTCCTCCGAGTGGTGGACGAGACGTGGAAGAAGTGGGAGTCGGTCAAGGCTCAGTACGAGATGTTCAACCTGATCGACTGGAATTTCCTCACCACCGATGGAGCCAAGATCGTCCTCAACTACGTGAATACGCTGGAGAAAACAAAGGGGAAGAAATAGTCTGGGGGTGAGGGAGGGGGTAAGGGATTCGTTCTCTCCCCTCCCTCTTTTGTTGCCAGATGACCCAAATCGACGTATAGTGTGAAGTTAGTGAACACCCCCTCCTCACTCTGAAAGGACTTACATGAGCAATATGATCTACGTACCTGGCGAGGTGTTGACAGTCGTTGTCGACAACCAGCCTTACGTCGTTCAATCCAGCCACCCGAACTTCCGGGCGTGCGTGGAGGCGGCGAAAGAGATGCGGTTCGGAGACATTCCCGACCTCGTCAACATCCCGAAGGCGATCACGAAGTTCAGCAACGGCAAGATCACCGTTGACGAGCAAGCCCAAGTCGTCATGTACGGTGGCGAAGAACTGCACAACTACGCCTGCGATCGTCTTCTGGGCATGATGTACGAAGGCTTCGACATCGAGCCTCTCGTCAACTTCCTCGAGAACCTGATGCAGAACCCGTCGATGCGTGCAGTGTCGGAACTGTACAAGTTCCTCGAACACGGCAAGATGCCTCTGACGCCCGATGGTCACTTCCTGGCGTACAAGCGCGTCCGCGAAGACTACACGTCGGTTCATGACGGAAAGACCAACAACGGGATCGGCATGATCGTCGAGATGCCTCGCAATACGGTCGACGAGAACAGCAACCGTACGTGTTCGTATGGCCTGCACTTCTGCTCGCATGAGTACCTCAGCAGCTTCAGTGGCGATCGCGTCGTGATCCTGAAAGTCAATCCTCGCGATGTCGTGGCAATCCCGGCGGACTACAACGACACTAAAGGCCGTGCGTGTCGGTACGAAGTGGTCGGGGAACTTGCGCCCGACGAAGTGAAGCGTGCACTCGGCGGTGAAAGCGTCTGGAACGACCGCAGCGTCGTGGACGACTTCGACGCGGATGATGACGACTGGTTCGCCGACGACGATGCGGACGACATGGAAGTGGCCGAAGCCCTCGCGTACGCCAACAACGAGAAGGACAACAAGGACTTCGGTCTCGTCGAGCCTGCTATGCAACCAGTTCATGCTGCATGGCCGTTCCCAGCTGACTTCCAGGACGACAAAGCTGCAGGCTACTCGGCAGGCTATTTCGATGGGCGGAACAAGCGTCCCGAGTCCGCCGACTGGCCGGAGGTGGCTGACTTCCAAGCTGGCTACAGTGAAGGCTACAAAGACGGACGTGGACATAAGGCCAAGAAGTACAAGTAAGTGAGGAGGGGTGTGGGATGGCGAGAGCCGCTCACACCCCACCTACTAGTAAACAGTGCGAAAGTACTAGTAATCATTCATTATCCCTTTAGGAGATTTACATGAACCCGAAAGTCAAGAAAGATTGGACCGCTGCACTAACAAGCGGCAAATATCGTCAAGGTCGTGAGGCTCTCAAGCAAGTACGGCACGGTCATGTGTACCATTGCTGTCTTGGTGTGCTGTGTGAGTTGTACATAGCACAAGTACCTGGTGCTCCAAAATTTACTCCTCCCGACATCGACACCCTGTACGAATATGAAGATCAGCCTGGCCTACCGACAAGCGCCGTTCTAAAATGGGCTGGACTGACTCGCAAAGAGGCCAACAGACTCGCGGCGCTGAATGACGGAGGTGATGACTCAGTAGACAACAAGAAGCAATCGTTTCAGCAAATCGCCAACTATATCAACAAAGACTCTACTACCACTTCCAAGCCGCGCTTCAAGGTGATTCGCTGGGAGAACCAACATGGTCGTGGGACAAAACGGGTTCGAATCTAAAGGGACCACGCGACGAGATGATGTCGCGTACCTCCTCCGTGTAGCCCTTTCAATCGTTTTGGGTGAAGATGCACTCGTCATGACGCTGAAACGTAACAAGCAACGCCGTGAGCGGTCGGAAGACCGTGATGCACGACTCGCCCGCCAACAACAAAGGCAAGAGGATGAGCAAAACGTGTGGGACAGCGAAGAAACATACGAACCTGAGTTGACCCAAAACGATTTCGACCGTACCATGCTTCAACATTAACGTCAAGGAAAAATCGTGAAAGAACAAGTCCGTTTCGAGGCGCCGATCGGCGGTTTGCTGATCCGTGCGTTCCGTGAAGAAGCCAATGTGTTCGAGCGGGAAGACAAGCCGAACAAGGCAGCGCAGTACCGTCGGTGGGCGGATCGCCACCAGTACCTCACCGAAGCGATGAAAGGGAAGCTCAATGAGCAGAAATAGCAAGATGTCGCGCAAGCTCGAGTTCGCCAAGACGACGAAGCGGGCCAAGCTGATGGGCCGTGAAGCAGTCGCGACCGACTTCGTTGGTCCGAAGAAGACGACCCCGCGACACGGCAAAGTGAAACGGCTGGTGCCGGTGAAGCAAACGGGCGGCCAGGCCAAGAAGTCCGACAGCAACGGAGACGAATAATGGGCTACCTCGCGATGATCCCCGTGTTTGGCTGGATCATGCAGCTGTTCTTCGCCATTTTCCTGGCGATTCCGCTGTATTGGCTCTGGTCGTATCTTGGGCCCACGTATTTCAAGTTCGTGCCGGAAGTCTGGCTGAACATCGGCTTCTGGGACACCGTCTGGATGACGATGCTCCTGAGCATTGTTCGCATCCTGTCGCCCTTCGGTGGCGGCGCGAGTTCCTCCTCCGAATCCAAATAAGTTCCTTGACACCGGCCCTTTAAGCCGGCTTGTAGACAGCTCGCCACAACGGCGAGCTGCTTTTTGGGGGTTGACGTGAACCACGAATTGATATAGAATGCTCCTACCATGAAAACACCACACTTCGATATCTGGACCTACTACAAAGGCCACGACGGCCACGACACGGCTCTCGACGCCGTGATTCGGCGAGCTGCAGCGATCCGCTCATCTGGTTCGGGATACTGCTTCGTCAATGGGGAACGGGACATTTCGTTCCACACGAACAGAGTCGAGACGGCAATCAAAGCCGTCAAGCGGCTTCGCCAAGCGTTCAGGAGCAACAAGCGACGCGGTTGCGTGCAGGTGTTTGACAACAAGAAGAATAAGTACGTCAGGTTGTACTAACAAATTAAACAGAGTAGAGTTCACTTTACATTGCGAACGCTGCTCTACGCAACGAACTAAGTGGTAGTGGTGCCGCCCTGTTGGCCTGAATGGCCACGGGTTGCAGGTGGATGGTAAGTCATCGCTACTGACGGTATAGAGGTGCTTTGCTCCTATGCCGGACCGAATTCAAGAGGGTTAGGTGGTGTTGAACCTAATCTGAAACAGATGTAAGATGTTTGAACGCAACTATCACATTATCGCTGGTGTGATAGCACATAGTGAGGCGGAGCAAGGCCAAGCCGAGCGGATCTATGTGATAACAGCGGCTCGTGAGTGTGAGCGAGTATGCCACTCCAAACTCGAGGGGTGCAAGTCATACTGAGGAGTCGTAAAGGAGTCGCGTCCAATACGCCAGTTGCCGATACCTAGAGTGTGAGGTCGGATCTGTAATAAAGGTAGTCCGAACACAGGATTGTCCAAAGTGCAGGCGTGCGTAGAGGACGAGAATGTTTGTAGGACGAACACTCAACAGTTTGGTCGATCTGCAAATCGACTCGCTAATGGTGGTGAAGCGATAAATCCCATTCGTGTCCCAAACCTTTCGGGTGGCTGAGGGAGCGTACAGATCGGTGGCATAAAAGTGGATTGATCTTCCATGAGTCATGCCTAAACCCGTCATCTCATGTAAGCACTGCTCACGCAGAGTGCTTACAAAGCAGAACGAACACGCATATGCTTTGTAGGTGCTTTGTTGTTCTTCTCCCACATCTATGGGAGAATACTTCCATCACATCGGTCAGGTAGCTCAGGAGTCTTATCCACGTGGTATGATTCATGGTAGAGCAGGGAACTGAACATTCCCGTGTCGCTGGTTCGAACCCATGCCCCGACCACCAATTCCCTTATGAACGTCTACCAACAAAAGTTGTACGATAACTTGATGGCCCTGACGGCCAACGAGGCGTTCTACTTCCAGGACTTCAACCTGGACGACAAGACGTACCGCATCTTCAACTACCGGCTGGCTTCTTGGACGGAATTCCAACTTCCGTCGGCGCTTGAGTGCCGCGGAGTGATGTTCGAAGTCGACGACAATGCCAAACCGATGCGTCTGGCATCTCTTCCCATGGAGAAGTTTTTCAATCTCAATGAGAACCCGTCGACGATGGGCCTCGACCTGACGAAGATTAAACGCGTCGAAGTCAAAGCCGACGGCTCGTTGATGAGTACGTACATTCACAACGACCAGCTCCGACTGAAGAGCAAGGGATCCCTGTTCTCCGATCAAGCCATTGCTGCTATGAAGTGGCTCGGCACGGTGCCCCGGTTGAAGGATGTGCTGTACAACATTACTAGTAAAGGCGTCACCGTCAACCTCGAGTGGTGCTCTCCGGAGCATCGCATCGTGATCGGATACCTTCAGCCGCACCTGAAGATCCTCAACGTCCGCAACATGAGCTTTGGCACCTATGAAAACCTTTCGCAGGAAGCAGCAGTTGCTCCATACTGGATTGAGACGAAGCTCGTGGATGACCCGGTCGCATTCATCAACGCCATCGGGACTCTCGCTGACACCGAAGGCTTCGTGGTCCAGTTCGAAAGCGGACAGCGCGTCAAGATCAAGACTGACTGGTACGCAAGTCTCCATCACGCGAAGGACTCCGTAAACAATCCGCGCCGCCTTTTCGAGGCTATCCTCGATGAGGCAATCGACGACCTGCGTTCGATGTTTGCGGGCGACCAGGTCGCAATGGCGCTGATCGACACGATGCAACAGAAGGTCGACCACGTATACAATTCGTGCGTGAAGATGGTGGAGGAGTACTACGAGCAGAACAAAACCTTGGATCGTAAGGCATACGCAATCAAAGGTCAACAGCATTTCGCGAACACGCTATACTTCAGTCTAGCTATGAACAAGTACGTTGGCAAGCCGGTTGACTACAAAGCCTTTCTCAAAGGAAAGTGGCGCGAACTTGGACTGAAAGACACTACACAGGAGTCGATGTCGTGAGATACGCCGTCTATCTGGCCCGCTGGCCAGAGTTCGCAGACCATGATACTCGAGGCAAGACTCGCTGCTTTGTGGTCGCACCCGAAGGCGCCGACCCCAAGGAACAGACACTCGTCCGTCTCGACGTTACTGATCGGTATTCCGAAGACCTGATGGAAGACCTCGCGACGAAGATCTGCAAGTACATGAACGCACGCGAAGAAGCGATCGAAAAAGCTGTCGCGGACATTCCGTTGACATAAATACCCTCATCGAGGGAGACTTCTCTAACCGCCCCCGTCAAGGAGGGCACGGTGGAGGGATACATGGAACGATACCTGCTACTGGCGGTTGCGTCTGTGTGCGGATGCTGGGAAGTGCACAGGCATCAAGGACTCGACATGGTACGTCAGTGTGCCATGGACAAGATCGAGAAAGCCAAGGATAACGGCATTGGCCTGGCGCGGCTCGCTATCGCTCTCGAACAACACGTAAAATCAAAGAGTTGGGCTTGGGAAGACGTTCTCGTTCTGAAGACAATCTTCCAGTCGTACGATATCACTTTCAACGCAATTCAAGGAGGTGAATCATCCAGTCAGTTGCCAAATATACCCAATAGATAGATCATGTCCTTTACTGGCGACGTGTCGCGACGCGCGTCGGTGGCCCGACCAGGGGTCGACATTTTAATCTTATAGTTATATTTGATTGATTTGTTCAGTATCAAAACCTGCTTGTGGTCTCGATCTGGTAGAGTCCACGACCAGGCCCAACCCACCGAGAGTCCAATGAACAGCTACGAGCACCAAGACAAGCTGCTCCTCGAGGAGAGGAAAGCAAAGTACTTGCTCACTGCACTTCTCGATCTCCATCGGAAAGCACAAGAAGTAATGGATCGGTTGTACAACGATCTCACCTACACACAGAATGTCAGGAAGCGCGTTCAGCGCGTGTACGTTCCTCGAACCGACTACACGCGAGGTGCTATTGTTGAAGTCCTGAACGGTGACTTCGATCGAGCTGTCAATCTTGTCAAAGAGATGGGCAAGCTGACTGGCCAACCCTTCCCCCATCCTAGCGGCGTCAAGCGCCGCGAAGCCGAGAAGCGCAGAGCAGCTAGACGCCGTCCCAGAACCGAAAGTCTCGGTGACCTTCTGCGTGACAAGCTCGATTCGATCCGACGTGAGCGTGCGCGCATTGTGCGTGAAGAGCTTGATCAGGCTCAACCGCGCCGGGTGAGGCGTGCGTTGACCTGACCACGCCACACGTGGTAGAATGGTCTCGTTGTTTGGACAAACCCTCAACCAAGGAGTACTGAAATGGATCAAGTGAAGTCGAACATCAAGGCCACCGTGAACGGGACGAAGCTCACCCTCGAGATCGATCTCGGCAAGGACCTCGGCCAGAGCAAGACCGGCAAGTCGACGCTCGTGGCGAGCACCCGTGGCTACGCCGGCGTCGAGACCACCGACGTCCAGCTGTCGCTGAACCTCATCCGCAAGTAATTCGGAACGGGAGAGCCCACAAAGGCTCTCCCTGCCCGTTTTCCTAGTAAACATCATGTGGCAAGTCGGTGGACCCGAGCTCCATGCGATGGCATACCTGGTGACGATCATCGTTCTGTTGGGCATTTGGATGGTTGCCCACATGCCGGTAATCTCAGCTCGAGGTGTGTGGCGCTGGTCGCTCTTTACTTCAGCCTTCGGAATGGTAGCAAGCATTGCTGGCCTGAACTGGATTGCCTGGGCTGGCTGCTTCGCGATGTTCCTGTGTGCATTCTTCTTTCTGGAGCCCAAACATGCGAGCCGTTGATCGAACCAACGCAGAGTTCGTTGTCCTGGAAGGCTTGCGCCATCGCAACGTCTTCTGGACGACACACAAGCAGAACACCGATCCTACCAGGACAGCCGACGGTACGGTTGCCTACCGGATTCTGGGCTACACGCTCACTCAGCAGGAAGCTGTGGCGATCTGGGCGGTGTACGTTCCGCGAATGCTTCTTGCGGATCCAGCTCCGCTGTATGGCGTCGAAGCTTGCCCGCTGGTCAAGTCGCTGACTTGAACGGCAACTTTACGCCATTCGGTAGCGGTCAGGTCAACGTTGTCCTGTTTGGGTAAATCCCATATAGTGCTCATCGCTCTCGTGATCAAAGAAGTCGGGCTGAGCAAACCGTGTGCTACCACGTACACGTACAACTGCAAGACGAAGCTCGGTGAACCTGTCGGTGGTCTGCC
>Ga0187893_10005315_pt1 | contig 23259 bp, 14 predicted proteins | sample MA1701074metaG_FD_139574 | JGI IMG/M metagenome (GOLD analysis project Ga0187893, IMG submission 139574) | White microbial mat communities from a basaltic lava cave in the Kipuka Kanohina Cave System on the Island of Hawaii, USA - MA170107-4 metaG ...
AGATCACCGCGCCCACCAAGCCTTGAGCCGGCTCTGTAGCCGGGAGGCCTTCAGGCGGCTTCAGCCGCAAACCGACTTTCAGTCGGAAACCAACCCACCGCCTTTCAGGCGGTGGATGTTTAGCTACCATAAGAGTGGGTGGGGTAGCCTAGGCTTTGGTAGCCAACCGTGTCACGAGCATCGGCCGTGGGCGGCAGGTGCTTTGTTTCCTTGGCCTTCGCCAACCTTGTTCCCGTTCGCAAGTGACCTCCAGAGAAAGGCGATGTCGAAGGATGCAGGACACTGACGAAAGAAAATTCGGAACCTTCGTGATCGCGGCGGGCCCGGGTGGTACCTCTCTCCAGGGGATTGGGGGCGTTGAGCCTCTCAGCCTGGCTCAAGCGATCTCCGCGAGTGAAGTTTGGGAGGAGATGCAAAAGTCCGTTCTGATCGTGCGCTCAGGTCCGAACCCAGCCGTCGTGGTTCTTGGCGCCTTCGACGAGAGCGATCGGTGGAGATTGAAGTCGTTGCGGGACCAGCTTGAACGCGCCACGACTCAGTTTCGGTACATCAGCTATTCCCAGGCGGAGAAGGACTGTGAAGAGCTGGCGAACCGGCTTCTGGCACGCTTTGGCCGTGAGAAACTCATGACCTTTACCTTCATGGGCCTGCCTCGGGGCGGGTACATCGTCCTTGGGATCCTCTCCTATTTATTGAATCTGCCCGCCTCAAGCTTCGCAGGCTTTGGCGACTCGGAATCATCTCTGGTTGTTGTCGATGACTGCGCAATTAGCGGGCGGCGGTTTGGGGAGCTTCTTCGGGCTTGCGAAGGTCGCGAGGTCATCTTGGCTACTTTGTACTCTCCCAGAGACCTGGGCCCAGCCCTTGAAGCGAAGGAGCAGGTCGTTGCGTTTGTAAATGCCCGGGACTTACACGATCACGCGCCCGCGAAGCTGGGAGACAAATACCCGGCTTGGCGCGAGCGCTGGATGGAAGACTCGGGCGAGGACTGTTACTGGGTAGGCCAGACCGATTACCTTTGCTTCGCCTGGAATGAACCGGACACGAAGGTTTGGAACCCGGTCGTGGAGAAGATAGAATCCGGTTGGCGCATCACGCCTCCCGAACTGTGCCTCAAGAATCGGTTTCCGCCCGACGCCCATTCGCCGCAAGTACAGGTTTTGCCTGAGCCAAAAGGACCCCTTCGACCGGGGAAAGACGTGGTTTTTGGCGAGTTGGAGGGGCAGATGATTGTGGCGAATGCACTTACAAACGTTGCCCTTGGTCTTTCCGAGGTTGCCGGCGATATCTGGCAATCGATTGTAGAACAGGGGAACATTTCTGCTGTCGTCGAAGACCTGCTGGGACGCTATGAAGTCGATGAAGTAACCATGCGAGACCAGGTTGATTCCTTCGTACAAGATTTGAGTAACCGGGGGTTTCTCGAAGAAGGCCCATCTCTTGTGAACACTGAACCCCGCTAGCCCCTCGGGACCCTCCGCGCGGGTAACCTGAGGCGCCTCAGGCCCTTGGCCATTGCCCGAGCAAGCTCCTGTGAAATTCCGCGATCTTGTGCAATATTGCCACCGGCCACAGGAGCCAAAGGTGACCGACGAGACGCGCCGCTGACGGACGGCTAGGGTTCAATGACCGGCGGATGGCGCAAATGAAACGATGAGGAAAATCAACGCTCTCTTTCTGCTGTTCGCTTGCCTGAATTGGGTGCCTTTGGCCGCGTTCCTGGGCTGGCTTACCTACCGCGAAGTGCGGACGGGTGATCCCGAAACGGGGCGGCTCTACTTCACCGATATCGTTGTTGAGCTGGAATCGTCGAGCACAACACTGATTGGGGTGATGACGACGTTTTCCTATACCTGGTTGGTTCTCGCCGGTGTATGCGCGGCTGTGCTCTCCCACATTAGGCGCCGGCAAGGGAACGAAACGCAAGCAATCCGCTTTTGGAGCTGTGCCGCCGTAGTCTTCGTGCTGGCCGGTCTCGACGAGCGGTTCAGCTGGCATGAGGCGGCCGGCTTGCTTTTGGGAATCAATGACACCTTGATTGTCGCGATATACCCTTTGCTGGCGGTACTCGCCGCCTGGGGGGCTCGTTCCGAGATCGCCAAATTCCGGAAGAACGGCTGGCTCCTGGCGCCGGTCGTACTAGGAACCTTAGTGACACTCGGTGCTGACGCCGTGGGAGGGGAACGCCCCTTTCGACTGCTGGTCGAGGACGGCAGTAAAGTCATTGCGGCTTCTTCGCTATTTCTTCTCGTCTTGAAGTGCCTCTTCGACGATCTGGATTGCCTGATCCTACGGCCAAGGGCCTCTGAACCGCTGGACTAACCTTTTCTGGCCGCGAGGGTTTAACGGACCGGCCGCGAACCTGCAACTATAAGGACGGGTAGTTAGTCTTCCGGAAGAGAAGGCGGCGCGGCAGTCGGGCTGGGTCCAACTGGGACCTGTGGCCCCGGGGAGAGCGCTGGGCCGTAAGCCTCTGACTGTAGGTAGGTAATGCGGCTTCGGTCTCTTCCCAGTACTGAAGTCCTGACAGGGAACTGGTTCTTTACAGCATGAACGGGCAGTGCTAAACTCTTGGTATTTCGTACCTTAGTTAACAACTGAGTGTGACGTTAGTCACTTAGCGTTTCGAAGGGGATATACACTGCATGACAAATCAAAACACGCGGCGAGAGTTCTTCAAGGAGACCGGCAGGAAGGCTCTTTGGGTGGCTCCCACGGTTGCCGTACTGATGACTGCCTCTTCTCAGCCTGCCAAGGCGACGGGCAGATATCACTCAGGCGGATCTTCCTGGGGTAGTTCCACGGGTAGCAAGCTAAAGAGCCTCTTCAAGATCAAGAAGAAGTAACGCTCGGTCCCGGGAATCTTTTTTGTTTGGCGAGATCACTGCCTAGTCCGTGCCTCGCTCTCAGTCAGGAGGCACGGATTTTGTTGGCTGATAGCTTTTTCGCCTTCCCTTCAAAACCTCCCTTCCTACCTGGTGCCTGGGCAATACTCCCTCTCCAAGACCACTTGCTGATAGCGAATTGCACGACTCTGTGGCCTTGACGCCCGTAGTGCCGAGGATATTGGTGCGCTTCCCAGGCCCCGAGCCTGTATGACTCGGCGGAGTTCGAGCTGCACCGGGCCGTGGAGGTTGCGCTTGCGGCGCTCCGAAGAAATCCGAAGCGTTTTTTTCTCACGATCGAGTCGAATAATGATTTCAGTGAGGCAAAAAAGGCACTGACCGTGCGCCGCTTGCACTGTGGTACGATGGCTGCGTTGCGAGCTGTGCGTCCGCGCTGCCCTTCACCGTTGGCACCTGGGGCGGAGAGATGCTGGTGGCAGGGTAGTCCGGGGTCCGATCTCGACGTAGAAATTAGGCGCTGGAAAGCGGCTTTGTTTAGATAGTGCCCTGGAATTACTCGGATTAAAGCTCTTGTATAGCTGAAAAGACTTGCGGCGTGATCTGACCCTTCGCGCATGCCGTAGACGGTTGTGGAATATCTGGACTGCCGCCGGGTGGCGGCCTCGTCATCCGGCCTCTCCCAATGTGAGGCCGGCTCCCGCTGATTGACCCATGGTTTCTCTGTTGCGAGATATCCGCTATGGCGTCCGGCTGCTGGTCCGGAACCTGGGGTTAACGGGAGTTATCGTGCTGACCCTGGCGTTGGGAATTGGCGCCAACAGCGCGATTTTCAGCGTTGTCTATGCCGTCCTTTGGCGGCCCGTCCCTTATCCGGAGGCCGGCCGGCTGGTCCACCTCTTTGAGCGGCATCAGGACGACCAACCTTCAAACTACCGTCTTGTCTCCATACCTGACTTCCGCGACTGGAGGGAGCAGAGCCAAACGATTGAGGCGATGGCGCGGTTGCAGCCGGACCAGGGTCCATTCTACTTCGTCTTGAGTGAGGCGGACCAACCCCAGGAAGTGCTGAGCTACCCGATGTCCGCGGAGTTGTTCCAGTTCCTGGGCGTAGGACCGATAATGGGCCGTTTTTTTTCTCCCGAGGAGGAGTTGCTGGGCAATACCCAGGTTGTTGTCCTGAGCCACTACTTTTGGGAGAACCGGCTCGCCCGCGACCCGCACGTCATCGGCCGGCAGTTGCAGCTCTCCAGCCAGCCGTACACGGTGATCGGCGTCATGCCGCCCGATTTTGAGTTTCCGCCTTTCCAGCGCTCTCTGATGGCAAGGCGGGAGCTTTGGGTGCCGGCAGTTACCAATCCGGCAACTGTCGAAGACCGCTCCTGGCGCGGAGAGAACGTCTACGCACGCCTCCGGCCCGGCGTTACCCCTCAGCAGGCCGAAACTGAGCTGAACGCCATTAGCGGAAGACTTGCGGAACTCTATCCGAAAACCAATCAAGGCTGGAGTGCCAGGGTTATTCCCCTGCATGGGCGCTTTTTGGAGACGACGCGTGAAGCGCCAGTCCTGGTTTTCCTTTTGGCTGCCGTGGGCATTGTCCTTTTGGTGGGCTGTGCCAATGTCGCCAGCCTTCTGACAGCCCGCAACGCCGGGCGCCGCCAAGAGCTTGCCATTCGTGGCGCGCTGGGAGCGGGCCGGGCCAGCATCTTCCGGCAGATGCTCACCGAAAGTCTGCTTCTGGCGTTGGCGGGCGGAAGTGTCGGTCTGCTGGCGGCCCTCGGCGGATTGCGCGTGGTTAAGCATGTTATTCCGCACTCCGTTCCACGCGCCGACCAGATCAACGTGGACAGCGCTGTGTTGCTCTTTACATTGAGCATAACCGTGCTGACCGGAATAATCTTCGGCACCCTTCCCGCGCTAGGAGCGGCCCGCCGGAATCTCTTCCAGACACTGAGGCTTGGAAAGAGTCAGCACGCCGGACGAGCAAGCGGCGCTGGCGATCCACTCATTGTGATCGAGGTGGCCTTGTCTCTGGTGCTGCTCATCGGCGCCGGACTGATGCTCAAGAGTCTGATGCAACTTCTCAACGAGGACTATGGGATGCGCCCCAGCCAGGTCCTCACGGCGCGCACTCTCCTGCCGCCGGAAAAATACTCTCAAGGTGACCGCGCCCGCCAATTCCAGCAGCAACTTCTGCACCGCGTGGCTTCCTTGCCGGGGGTTCAGACTGCCGGATTGGTTTCCACGCTGCCTCTTCATTCATCGCTTTATGTCACGAAGCTGGCACTCATTTTGGACGATCAGCCGGAACTGAGGCCGGAGGAGTTGCCTCGCACTAACTACAAGGTCATCAGTCCTGATTACTTCGATGCCCTCGGCATTCCCCTGCTCGCCGGCAGGGACTTTTCCGAGGAGGACACGCAGTCGTCGCCTGCGGTGGGGATCGTAAGCCAGTCGATGGCACGGCGATTCTGGCCCGGCGAGAACCCTGTCGGAAAACGGTTCCGGCTGCTCTGGCGGGGCCGCAAGGAGGGACCTTGGCGCACGGTTGTCGGCGTTTCCGGTGACGTCAAGCTCCATCTCGAAGAACAGTACGAACCGGTTGTCTACCTGCCCTACGAGCAATTGCCGTACCCGAAGGACGCGACCTATACCACCTACTTCTTCGATATGCGCTGGAGCAACCTTGCGGTGAGGACGGCAGGGGACCCGATGGCCGTCGCGGCGGGTATCCGCCGTGAAGTCATGGCGCTCGACAGGGACCAGCCCGTCGAGGTCCTTTCGATGGACAGCGTGATCTCGGAAACGATGGCGCCGAAGGAATTTTCCGCGTCGCTCACCGCGCTGTTCGCGGGCATCGCGACCCTGCTGGCGGCCGCCGGCATCTACAGCGTCATCTCCTACTCGGTGAGCCGCCGGACGCAGGAAATTGGAATCCGCATGGCGCTGGGGGCGCGGGGGGGCGATGTCACAAAAATGGTTTTGCGGCACGGCTTCGCCGTCGTGGCCGCTGGTATCGTTATTGGTCTCGTTGTGACGTTCGCGATAACCAGTCTCATCCGCAGCCAGCTTTACCAGGTCAGTCCGACAGACCCACTCACCTACGTGGCGGTCTGCGCGCTGCTGTTAGGGGTCGCAATGTTGGCCTGCTACGTTCCGGCAAAGCGGGCTTCGCGCGTCGACCCGATGACGGCGCTACGGCACGAGTAGTGATGGCGGGATTGCGTGGCAGGCTTGGCGGCAGGCCTTAGCGGGTTTTCTCAGTCTGCGCCGCCACGGCTTGCAGCTTTCCATACCGCGTGGCGACGTAGTCATCGATGATGGCAATGAACTCGCGAACGATGTGATCCCCTTTCAGGGTTTTCAGCAGGCGGCCGTCGACAAATACCGGCGCCTTGGGTTCTTCGAACGTGCCGGGCAGGGAAATGCCAAGATCGGAGTGCTTTGACTCGCCCGGCCCGTTGACCACGCAGCCCATCACCGCAACCTTCATCTCTTCGACGCCCCGGAACTGCTCCTTCCAAACCGGCATCTGATTCCGGAGGTAATCCTGAATCTCTCCGGCCATCTCCTGAAAGAACGTGCTGGTCGTCCGGCCGCATCCGGGGCAGGCGGTAACTTGCGGAGTAAAGCTGCGCAGTCCGAGGGACTGCAGAATCTGTTGGCTCACGCGCACCTCTTCCGTGCGGTCGCCGTTGGGCAAGGGCGTGAGAGAAACGCGGATCGTATCCCCGATACCTTCCTGCAGCAGAATGGAGAGCGCCGCCGTCGAAGCAACAATGCCCTTGGCGCCCATGCCCGCTTCCGTCAGCCCCAGGTGCAGCGGGTAGTCGCAGCGTGCGGCCAGATCGCGGTAAACGGCAACGAGGTCCTGCACATTGGAAACTTTTGCGCTCAGGATGATCTGATCGTGACGCAGTCCGTATTGCTCGGCAGCTTCGGCGGACCGAAGGGCGCTTAGCACGATCGCTTCGCGCATTACTTCGTTGGCGTCTTTCGGATCGGGGCGGGCTGAGTTCTTGTCCATCAAGTCGGTCAGCAGCACCTGGTCCAGAGAACCCCAGTTGACGCCGATGCGTACAGGTTTCTGGTGCTCGACCGCCACCTCGACCATGGTGCGGAAGTTGTTGTCGTGTTTTTGTCCGATGTTGACGTTGCCTGGATTGATGCGATACTTCGCCAGCAGTCTGGCGCACTCGGGGTATTTCCGCAGCAGAAGATGCCCGTTGTAGTGAAAGTCGCCGATGACTGGCACCTGGCAACCGGCCTTCTCGAGAGCTTCGATGATACCCGGCACGGCCTCGGCCGCCTTTTCCGTATTGACCGTGACGCGGACCATTTCCGAGCCGGCGTTGGCGAGGTCGATCGTTTGGCGGACCGTGGCGGCCGCGTCCGCTGTGTCGGTGTTGGTCATCGACTGTACAACGATCGGGTGATCGCCGCCCGTTTTGACGCCGCCGACATCGCAAACGGCGGTTTTTCTACGTGAAAGAGGCATATTTCAGACGCTCGATACTGACCTCCGATTCTATCAGACGGTCGGCGACGCCGAAGGCCGCGCTGGCGCTGCATCACGTTGCCGGGGAAGGAGCAGGCCGCGCCCTGCGCAATCGCATCAACGTGTTAGATTGATAGGAGTTATCAGCAGCCACTAACGGGCACAACGGAGCATGATCCGGTGCCAAAGGGTGGTGTGGTCTGGGGAGCTGGAGGCTCTCCCGCGATGGATCGCATTGGCCGGTACGAAATCATCACAGAGCTGGGCCGCGGCGCCATGGGCATTGTCTACAAGGCACGCGATCCGAAGATCGGCCGCGAAGTGGCGATCAAGACCATCCGCCTGATTGATCAAGCGGCTCCCTCGGAAACCGTGTCCTTGCGCGACCGGCTCTTTCGTGAAGCGCAGTCGGCGGGACGTCTCTCTCACCCTGGCATCGTCACCATCTACGATATCGCCGAGGAGTCAGGCCTCGCCTATATCACCATGGAATTTGTCGAGGGCCGTACTCTCGAACACCTGATGCACTCGGGTGCGGCTCGGGACGCGGAGTTCAGCGCCGACTTCCTCCAGCAAACGGCCGCCGCGCTCGACTACGCCCACGGCAAGGACATCGTACATCGCGATATCAAGCCCGCCAACATGATGATCACTCCGGAAGGCGGAGTGAAAATCACCGATTTCGGCATCGCGCGCATAGCCTCGTCGCAACTGACGCAAACCGGTACGGTGATGGGGACGCCCAGCTACATGTCGCCGGAACAGGTGCGCGGAGACGGAGTGGATGGCCGCTCCGATCAGTTTTCCCTCGGCGTCATCGCCTATGAACTGCTGACCGGCCAGAAACCATTCGTCGGCGAAAGTCTCACTTCGGTGATTTTCAAGATCGTTTCCAGCGAGCCTGTGCCGCCGCGCCAGTTGCGGCCCGGCATTTCTCCAGTCCTCGAAGCGGCGATCCTGAAGGGTCTCGCGAAAGACGCCGCGAGCCGCTATTCAACCTGCCGGCTGTTTGCGCAGGCGATTGAAGACGCTTGCGGCTGTCTGACGGGCAGCAGCCCGCCCGCTCCGCCACAGGAGCAAGCCCGAAGCGCCACGGCGGTCGAGGCGGATTTGACGGCTCCAGCCCTGGCGCGGAGTGCGCCCCCAAAGGTGGATTCCGAACAGACGATGCCGCTGGCCGCCGCCAAGGCTGCCAAGCTGCCGCCTCTCGCCTCCCAACGCAGTCTTCGTGGGCTAATCCCTGGTATGGATACAACGGCCACCCGCCGACGGCGTTCCCGGCGGGGGTGGCTGTGGCTGGCCGTTCTGGTGATGCTGGCGGCGGGGGGAGCGGCGGGATGGTTTTACCTCTTGCCACAGTTGTCGATGGATGACGCGCTCGTAGCCGAAAAGCTGGTGCCTCCGGGCCCGCCCGCCGACATTCTCGCCCGGCAGGTGGAAACCTTGCGTCAAGGCGCGACGGTGGCGCCCATGCGTGTGTCCTTCAACAGCAATCAGCCCGGCGCGAGGGTTGTGGTGGACGGAAGGGATGACTCCTCTTGCACCACGCCGTGCTCCGTCGAGCTGATGCCAGGGCAATATCAGGCGGTCGCTTCCTTGCAGGACTACCTGGCGGAGGGAGTGGGATTCGAAGTGGGCGCGGAGCCCGTGGAGCTGACCTTCGAACTCAAGCCGGTGCCGCCCACGGCCGTTCGATTCACGAGCCTTCAGCGAGGGGTTCGCGTGGTTGTTGATGGCGACACTCGCCTTGCCTGCAACGCGCCCTGTTCTCTGAATCTCAAACGAGGCATGCACAAGGCCGTCGCCTCGGCTGCCAACTTCAACAGTGCCGAGGAAACCTTCGAGGTTGGAGCCGATTCGATGCAGGTCTCGTTTGATTTGCGAGCCCTGCCGCCGGTCCCCGTGCAGTTTTCGAGCGAACCTGCGGGTGCGCGGCTGGTGGTCGACGGACGGCCGCAGTGGGCATGCACCACGCCGTGTTCTCTCGACCTGCCGCGCGGCCGGCACGAGTACCTTGCTTCGGAGACTGGTTTTCGCACCGTGCGTGGAAATTTCGAAGTGGGTAATGAGCCTTCGAGCGTGTCCGCGCGGCTGGAACGGATCGTTGGCACTCTGATGCTAAGCAGCGAGCCGTCAGGCGCTAGTGTTTATGTCGATGGCCGCAAGCAGGATGCTCCGACGAGCACCCGCCTTGACCTTCCGCCCGGCTACCACCTGATCCGCGTGGAAAGCGGCTCGCGAGCTTCCGAACGCAGCGTGGCTGTGCAGGAAGGTGAGTTACGCACCATGCACTTCGTGCTGGGAGCCGGCGGGGCTCTCCGGGCAACGCTGTCCGTGAAAACCACGCCGCCCGGGGCCAGCATCGTGTTGAACGACATAAACCCTGGGGGACAGTCGCCCCGGGATCTCAACCTGGCGCCTGGAACCTATCGCGTCACACTCTCTCTGCCGGGATATCGCCCTGTCATTCGCGAAGTCGAACTCGCTCCAAACGCCACACAGACCCTCGACGTGGCCCTCTCGTCGCAGAACTAGCCCGCCCTTCAACGCCACTCATTGCCATCGCGCAACTGGCTTCCTTTGGCATGAGGCTGATCGCTTGTTAGCACCAGGTCAAATAGGCGTGATTGGCGTTTCAGGCGGCCCCGGCCGCTGATCGAAGAGCCTTTGGACCGACGGCCGGCAGAGGACAATGATTGTGAAAACTCCGAGGAGCAGGCCAAGAGGGAAATGCATGCAATTGAAACCGGCGACCACGATGCAGAAGATCCGGTGCCGATAGGTTGCGAGAAATCTACCAGCTACGAAAATACCGGCCGTGTGTAGCAAAGCAAACGAGATGCTGGAGAGAGCCAGGAACCCCCAAATCCAATGGAACCAGTCCGGAGGGCGGGATGTCTGTGGTGAGAACTTCTCTGGATGGGAAAACATCCACAGTGAAAAGCCTATCGCAGCTGTTATCACCACGGAAAACACGGACGCAATCACACCGTATACATAGTGCGAGATGGAAAGTAGCCGTATTTGCCGTTGATCCTCGTCGGTGGGGCTGTCCATTCGGGTAGAGATCAGCCTGAGTGTACATTTCCCCCTCCGGGGATACAACTGGCCGGCTGCCACTCTGGCTTCGCCGGACGGTCTTCTGCGCCCAGGTGCTTCCAGGGCTACAAAAGCCCGCTTGACCTCGTCCCGGAACCGCTGTATACTTAAAACGATCGTTTGAAACTATCGTTTCATTTGAATGTTTGTTTTATTACGATCTCCCGAAAAGAGAAGGGTTTGGATGTCGATCTGGGCGAACTTGAAACGACGCTTCAGCGTAGACCTTGAACAGAGGCCGTTTGTTCCCTTGAGCAGGTACTCCATGCTGACTGACACCAATAGTTCCATCTGCGAAGCGATTGAGCGGCCCCCCGCGGGGCTAAGCGCTGATTCCCCGGCCCTCCAGACCGTCTGGGAGAGGCCGTCCCACGGCTCGGCGCGGACTGCGCCCCCGAGCGAGAAAACCGGACTGAGCGCTGCTCCCCAGATGCGCTGGGTAGACGTCAACTACGGAGGAGTGCGTTTCCTCGTCGGCAGCTATGACGCCCGCAGTCTCGATGCCGATAAAGGCGGCCAGGGCGACACTTTTGAAGGGAGATCGAGGGAGATGACCCATGTCGGTTGAGACCAAAGATCAGATCCTCGACGCCGCTGAGCGGTTGTTTGCCGTTCACGGCATCGATTCGGTATCGCTCCGGACGATCACGCAGGAGGCTGGAGTGAACCTGGCGGCCGTGAACTACCACTTCGGGTCGAAAGAGGCGCTGGTCACCGAAGTTTTCGCCCGCCGCGTGGGCCAGGTGAACCGTGAGCGGCTACGGTTGCTATCCGAGTATGAGGCGCGAGTGGGCGCGGGCCCAATGGAAGTTGAAGAAGTGCTGCGGGCTTTCCTTGCACCGGCGATCTATCTGAGCCAGGATCCCGAGCGGGGCGGGATGGTCATGCAGCTTTGCGGACGGGTCTACACGGAGAGTAAGGAATACATGGACGGCGTCTTCGACGAGCTTTTCAGGGAAATTATCGAACGCTTTGGGGCGGCGTTCCAGCGGGCGCTGCCGGAGCTGCCATTCCGCGAGATCTTCTGGCGGGCGCACTTCGCCATCGGCGCCATGGTACACACGATGCGCGACAGCAACAAGCTGGTTCGGCTTTCGAAAGGGCTGTGCGATCCCTCAGATGCGGAAAGTGTGATCGAGCGTATGGTGCAGTTCACCGCCGCCGGCATGCGCGCTCCGCTGCTGCCGCAATTTGCCGAACCGCAACCGGCCGCAGTGGAAGCCGGGGTTTCCTCATGAAGGGACCTAGCCGGAGAGGACAGGCTCTGATGGCGCCTGCAGTTTTTGTACTGCTGCTGGCGGGGTGTTCACGGAAGTTCCAGCCGCCGGTGCACTCGTTCTCGGTGGATCCTCCTCAGAGTTGGAAGGCGGAGAGCACTCTGCAGGGCGCGAGCCCTCGGGATGACTGGTGGGCCGCCTTCGCAGACGGCGGGCTGGACGCAGCCATCAGCGAGGCGCTCACCAGGAATCAGGATTTGCGCGCCGCGGCGGCGCGTATCGATGCGGCCGAGGCCGAGGCCCGGATTGCCGGCGCGGCTGGCCAGCCGAATTTGGAGCTTTCGCTGAGCCGTGGACGCCAGCGCCAGAACTTCGTGGGCCTCCCGATTCCCGGGAACGAAGGGCGCGTATTGAGCACGACCTACACGACTGCGGGTCTGGGGCTGGACTTCAGTTGGGAAGCGGACCTGTGGGGCCGCATCAAGTCGGGACACCTGGCGGCCCTGGCCAACGTGCAGGCCCAGGAGGCCGACTTGGCCGGCGCACGGCTGTCGCTGTCAGGTCAGGCGGCCAAAGCTTGGTTTGCCGCAATCGAAGCGCAGCGGCAACTCGGCGTGGCGCGCGACACCCTGGAAAGCTATCGTGTCTCCGCCGAGCGCGTGCGCGCCCGGTTTGAAAGAGGGTTGAAGCCGTCACTCGATCTCCGGCTGGCGCTCACCGAAGTTTCGCGGGCCGAGGCGCTGCTGCAACAGCGCCGGGAGCAGCTCGATGCCGCCCTCCGCCAGCTTGAGATTCTGGTGGGACGGTACCCAAGCGCGGAATATGTTTTGGCGGAAGATTTACCCAGAGTTCCGGCCGGTGTGCCGGCCGGCTTGCCTTCGGAGCTGGTGCACCGGCGGCCCGATCTCGCCGCGGCCGAACGCCGGCTGCTCGCGGCCGATGCGCGGATCGAGCAGGCGAGAGCGGAGCTGCGGCCGCGCTTCAGTTTGACCTCGGGCACCGGAACGGCGAGCAATCAGTTGCGCGACCTGCTGAACAATGACGTCTTTGTCTGGAACTTCCTGGGCGGCGTCGTGCAACCGTTCTTCAACGGCGGGCGATTAAAGGCCGGCGTGAGACTCAATGAAGCGCGGGCGCGCGAAGCGGCGGCAACTTACGAAGATGCCTTGCTAAGTGCCTATGGCGAAGTGGAAACCGCCTTGGCCGCGGAACAGATGCTGGCTGAGCGCGAGGCTGCGCTCGAAGACGCCACCAGGCAGTCACTCGCGGCGCGAGATCTTGCCGAACAGCGGTATCAGGCGGGTCTCACCGATATCACGACCGTGCTGACCGCGCAGCGGTCGGCGTTGGAATCGGAGAGCCAGCTGTTGGCCGTACGAAGGACGCGGCTCGACAACCGAGTCAACCTCTACCTGGCTTTGGGTGGTGGGTTCCGCTCTGAAAGCATCACGGCGCCGCCGCCGGCGTCCTCATTCTCCTCCGCAAAGGAGCCGACGACATGATGAGAAGAATTCTGATGGTGATTGTGCCGATTGCCGTGCTTGCTCTCGGCGGCATAGGGGCCTGGTCGATGATTGAAAATCGCCCCGTGCCCGAAAAACGCGTCGTGGAGACGCCGCCGCCCCTGGTGCGGGTGATCGAGGCGAATCCGCAATCGGTCAGGCTGAGTGTCGCAACGGAGGGGACCGTGGCGCCGCGCACCGAAAGCGAGTTGGTGCCCGAGGTTTCGGGCAAAGTCATCTGGGTGTCTCCGTCTCTTGCGTCCGGCGGCTTCCTCGAAAAGGGTGAAACCGTTCTGAAAATCGAGACTCGCGAATATGAACTTTCTGTTGTCCGCGCACGGGCAGCCGTGGCGCAGGCGAAATTGCAGTTGGCGACCGAGGAGCAGGAAGCGGATCTCGCACGGAAAGAGTGGGACAGCCTTGGCAAGGGCGAACCGACGCCCCTGACATTGCGGGAGCCTCAGATTGCCGAAGCCAGGGCCGCTCTGGCCTCGGCCGAAGCGGCGCTGGAACAGACCGAGTACGACGCCGAGCGAACCGAGGTGAAGGCTCCCTACGACGGGCGCGTAAGAGAGAAAAAAGTTGATGTCGGCCAGTTTGTTCAGCGCGGCAACTCTGTGGCGACCATTTACGCCGTGGATGTCGCCGAGGTGCGACTGCCGATTCCGGACGGTGAGTTGGCCTATGTGGACCTGCCGTTGGCGTATCGCGGCCAGGCGCTGGAAGCGCAGGGGCCTCCTGTTACTCTGCGGGCCCAATTCGCGGGCAGAGAGCACGAGTGGCAGGGACGGATCGTGCGCACCGAAGGTGAAATTGATGCTCGCAGCCGCATGGTCCATGCGATCGCCCAAGTGCGGGACCCCTACGGGGAAGGGAAGAGGCCTGGACGGCCTCCTCTGGCGGTTGGTCTGTTTGTCGAGGCGGAGATTCATGGGAAGGCTCTGCAGGGTCTGTTCGCCGTGCCTCGCTCAGCGATGCGCGGCGACACCCAGGTGATCGTGGTTGACAGTGAAAACCGGCTGCGATTCCGGAATGTGGATGTCTTTCGGGCGGAGCGTGACCGCGTGCTCGTACGGTCCGGACTGGAAGCCGGCGAGCGAATCTGTGTTTCCCCTCTCGAAACAGCGGTAGAAGGAATGGAAGTGCGCGTAGCGGAAGGTTCCAGCGGGAAAACGACGGGCCATGCTCGCGGCCGCAAAAGCGCACAGGTCTGAACGTAAGGAAATAGCGGAAAGCTGGAGCAGGAAAGGCCAAATCAGGGACGCAAGGGAAGAGACATGAAAGGCCTCATCGCATTCTTTGCTCGTAACGGGGTGGCAGCCAACCTGATGATGCTGATCATCGTGGTGTGGGGCGCGGTAACCATTCCCGGCATCAAGAAGGAAATTTTCCCCGAGTACTCCGTCGACGTCATTACGGTGTCAGTCGAGTACCGCGGCGCTGCGCCCGAAGAGGTCGAGGAAGGAATCTGCGTTCGCGTCGAGGAAGCAATTCAGGGTCTGGATGGAATCAAGAAGCTCTCCTCGCGCGCCAGTGAAGGGATGGGCACGGTCACGGTGGAAGTGATGCCCGGCCACAACACGCGCAACCTTCTTGACGACGTCAAGAGCCGCGTCGACGCCATCGACACCTTTCCAGAGGAAGCGGAGAAGCCCGTAGTGCAGGAGGTGACCAACCGCTTCCAGGTGATCAATGTTTCGATTTCCGGGGAGACGCACGAGCTGACCCTGAAAAAACTGGGCGAGCGGGTGCGCGACGACCTGACAGCCCTGCGCGGCATCAGCCAGGCGGAGTTGAAGAACGCACGGCCGTATGAAATCTCGATCGAGATCTCCGAAGACGCGCTTCGCCGGCATGGTATTACATTCGATGACGTCGCCCAGGCGGTGCGCCGGTCATCGCTCGATTTGCCGGGCGGCTCCGTTAAGACATCCACCGGCGAGATTCTGCTGCGAACCAAGGGGCAGGCCTACAGGGGAGCCGAGTTCGAGAATCTTCCGGTCATGACGAGGCCGGACGGCACGAAACTGTTGCTCAAGGATGTGGCCTTGGTTGATGACGGTTTTGAGGACACCGACCAGTGGTCTCGGCTCGACGGAAAGCCTACTGTGATGGTGCAGGTCTTCCGTGTCGGGGATCAGAGCGCGCTCGACGTGTCGGCAATCACGCACGAGTATGTGCAAGAGGCGCAGAAGCGCATGCCTGCCGGCATTACCTTGACCACTTGGCAGGACAATGCCGAATACTTGCGAGGCCGCATGGACCTGTTGCTTCGCAATGCCGTCAGCGGTTTGGTGCTGGTCTTCCTGGTGCTCGCTCTATTCCTGCGTTTGCGGCTCGCATTTTGGGTTTCCATTGGCATTCCGATTTCATTTTTGGGCGCGATCGCGATGATGCCGGTTTTTGACATCTCGGTCAATATGATCTCGCTGTTCTCGTTTGTGCTGGTGCTCGGTATCGTTGTCGACGATGCGATTGTCGTGGCCGAAAATATCTTCAGCAAACAGCGGGAGATGAAGGACGGCCTGCGCGCTTCGATCACGGGCGCGCAGCAGGTATCGGTGCCCGTGATCTTCGGGGTCCTGACAACGGTTGCCGCCTTTGCACCCATGGCGTTTGTCCCTGGGTACAACGGCAAGATCTGGCGCGTCATCCCCCTGATCATTATTCCGACGCTCCTGTTCTCCTTGCTGGAGTCGCAGCTCGTGTTGCCGTCGCATTTGTCTCATCGCCGCGGAGAATCAAAGCCAAAGAGAAAAAACCTCTTGATCCGTATCTGGAATGGGTTTTTCCAGTTTTTTGACGACTCGCTGAAGTGGTTTGTTTACCATGTCTATCGGCCTTGCCTGGAGCTGGCCTTGGCATGGCGCTACCTCACCGTTGCGGTGGCCGTTGCCATTCTATTTCTGACCGTGGGCCTGGTGGGCGGAGGCATCGTGAAGTTTGTGTTTTTCCCCCAGGTGGAGGCGGACTATCTGGTAGCCGACGTGGTCATGCCCCAGGAGACCCCGGCGGAAGTCACGGCCGAGGCCGTCGCAAAACTCGAGAGCAGCGCGCTACGGCTGCAGGCGGAATTGGAAGGGCAGGGTGGCGGCCGGATTTTCCGGCACGTGCTGACCTCGGTTGGCGAACAGCCTTTCCGCACGGTGCAGAGCCGGAACAACGGCAACCTCACCTCCAATTTCGTAGGCGCTCATATCGGGGAAGTCAACATCGAACTGGTTCCGTCGGAATCCCGCACCATGTCGAGCACGGAGATTGCCAACCGCTGGCGGGAAATGACCGAGCCCATCCACGATGCCGTCGAGTTGACCTATACGGCGGATCTGATGGGCGGAACGAAAGAAATCGATATTCAATTCGCCGGGCGCGATATGGAGAAGCTGCGTGAGGTCAGCGAAAAGGTCAAGGCCAAGCTGAGCGAATATCCCGGCGTGTTCGACGTCACAGATTCGTTCCGCGGAGGCAAGCCCGAAGTCAAGCTTGCAATTACCTCCAAGGCCGAAGCGCTCGGCCTATCGCTCGAGGATCTTGCCCGCCAGGTGCGCCAAGGTTTCTATGGAGAGGAGGCACAGCGAATCCAGCGCGGGCGCGACGACGTCCGCGTGATGGTGCGCTATCCCGACCAGGACCGCCGCTCGTTGGGCGATCTGGAGCGCATGCGCGTACGCACTCCGGACGGCCACGCCATTCCTTTCTCGAATGTGGCGACAGCCGAGTTGGGTCGAGGCTTTGCCACGATTACGCGTGTCGACCGCCGTCGCACGATCAACATTACTGCCGACGTTGACGACCAGACGGCCAATACGAACGAAATCACCGCGGATCTCGAGACGGGTTTCCTTACGGAGTTGCTGGCCGACTATCCTGGTGTCACGTATAGCTTCGAAGGACAGCAACGAGATCAGCAGGAGTCCCTCGACGGACTCTTCCGGGGATTCATTGTCGCCTTGTTCGCGATCTATGCGCTCATGGCGATTCCGTTCAAGTCTTACATTCAGCCTTTGATCGTGATGACGGCGATACCTTTCGGCATTGTGGGCGCTATTTGGGGCCACGCCATTTTCGGCATGCCGTTGAGCCTGCTTTCGCTTTGCGGATTGGTTGCGCTCACGGGCATCGTTGTAAACGACAGTTTGGTGTTGGTGAGCCATGTCAATGCTTCGCGCGAAGCGGGTATCCCACTTGTCGAGGCCGTTCACGAGACGGGTATCGTGCGTTTCCGGCCGATTCTCCTGACATCCCTGACAACGGCGGCCGGTATTACGCCCCTGATGCTCGAAAGAAGCGTACAGGCGCAGTTCCTGATTCCCATGGCGGTCGCCCTTGCGTTCGGAGTGCTGTTCTCGACGTTGATCACCCTGGTCTTGGTACCCGCGGGCTACCTCATCCTGGAAGACATGCAGCGGCTCTTGCGTTGGGTCATCGGCGCGCCGCTGGAGCCTGTCCTTGCTGGGGCGGATTCGTCCGGCGGGGAAATCTCTGAAGAGGACGTGCTGCGATGGGACGTCGAGGCGGAAGACGGCTCACCGATTGGAGCAGGCCGCGAAGTGCTCCGCGACCGGCGAGAGGACGTGGCAGGAGACTAAGGCAATGCTCGGCGCAGAGAGAGGGGTGAAGGGTCGTTACGCCATTGGCACAAGTTTCGATGCCCGGAAACGGCGGTCGCGAGTGAGCAGCGGGGCGTTGTGCACGATGCCGGTGGCTGCAATAATCTCATCCGCTGGGTCGCCTCGAAAATCGAAATCTGCCCGCAAACCGCGAGATCGAGCGGCCAGACAACGATGCGAGAAAGCGCGGCTGCGAATGTTGGGTCCCCGATGTCGATGGCAATTCGCTTAAGCCGACGCAGTTTAGCCAGCTCACAGAGCACGATCGCCGAAATTCCCCAACGGTTCGTGGCGAGAAGCGCCTGTTCGTCGTCAGCTTTCCGTCGAGGGCGTGAATCAGGATGTGAGTGTCAAAGATTCAGCATGCCATTTCACCCCTGTGGACAGCAGGCTGCCCTTCGGCCGCACCTTCCCTTTCAGACTTCCAATCAGATCGGCGCAACCTCCCTCGATGGGAATGAGCTTAGCCACCGCCTTGCCGCGCTTCGTGATCGTGATGCCTTCCGGGGTCAGGTGATCGAGAAGCCAAAGACACTGTTCCTTGAACTTCGAGGCGTTGATCTCTAACATTATTTTATGATCCGAATGGACACTTGAAATGTCCAGTCAAGTGAAATGACCAGCCCGATCTTGTAAAGGCCGCCATGCGTTCTTAGTGGGAGGCGTCTGAGCGAGAGAAGATCAGCCAATACAATAGAAGAAGGACTTGTGACCCAAAGGCCAGCCACAGCAGGTGATCGCAGGGTACGAAGCGGCAGGTTGAACGCCGGATTGATTTTCGGATTAGTGCTGCTTCTTGCGGGTGCGCAAGGCTCTCCACAGACCGCCGAAAAAACCGATCCTCCCCTTACTCCCGCGAAGGAAATCATCGAACGCAGCATACAGCGGGCCGACTGGATGCGCGAACAAGGTCTCGAGGACCGCCTGGTATGTGAACATCTATCGATCAAGGAAGAGCTTGACGACAAGAAAGAGGTGAAGTCGCGTGAGGAAATTCTGTATCAAGTGTATCCCCTCGACGGACATCTCTACTATGAACGAATAGCGGTTGACGGCAAACCGCTCACGGAGCAGGAGCGCCGCCAGAGGAAAGACGAGTTCCGAAAAGAGCTGGCCGCGCCAGCCTCCGACCCAAAGAAGGATGACACCGAACTCAAGTTCAACGACGAACTGGTGAGCCGCTACAAAAGTCGGGTCCTTGGCGTCGAAGCGGTAAACGGACGGTTGGCCTATGTTCTTGCCTTCGAGCCTAAGGAAGGCAGACTGCCGGTCCGTCGCCGGATCGACCATGCTCTCAACAACTCGCGCGGCAGAATCTGGATCGACCAGCAGGACTTCGGTGTGGTGCGTGTGGAGTTCGAACTGTCCAAAGCCGTAAGGTTGTGGGGTGGAATCATCGGGAAGATGGGGGCGCTGCAAGGCCGACTGGAGCAGGTTCGCGTGGAAGAGGGGGTTTGGTTACCCCAGCGTGTGGACCTCTACATGAAAGGCCGAGTACTTTTCAAATCATTCCATCAGCAGAGAGAACTAACCTGGCGGGATGCCAGGCTCGTCCCTAAGGAACTCACTTCAAGGTAAAGTCGCGAGCTGCCAGGGCAAATCCTTGTGAGACCGCTTCTGTTGCTCATTTTGAAACGCACCAGCATGGTAGCGGTCGATGTACTTTCGCCTCCGCGACGATTATCCCTCGCAGCCAAACAGACTCCCGAGAATACATCGGCCGACACAGGAGCCGTTACGTAATTAGACGTACAGTCAAAACGCTAGAAATTCCCACGAACAGGCGAAACTGCAGGTTCGACAGTGCTAACCTTGTGGGTTATTATTAATCCTGCTCAGAGGAATAGGCTTAAGCTGGGGGCGGGAGGGGTACTTCCAGTACTAGAATGTGCCACTTTTCTGGAACGAGCCAATGCGCGTGCGTATACTGATTGTCGCAATATGGGGAGCATTCCTGGGTGTTCCCGAGGCGACCGCTCAGAGCGTGTCCCTGCGACTGTCCTCCGCGAACGCTTTCATCAACGGCGAAGTATCGCTTGACTTGGTCCTCAGTGCCAGCGGCACCGTCCGTCCGGCCGCCCTGCAGTGGAGAGTCGAACACTCCACCATGGATCTCGCACTCTCCCAGATTAGGCTAGGTCCCGCCGGCATCGCTGCCGGTAAAACACTGACCTGCCAGGGGCCAGAGGGGCAGAAATCCTGTGTCCTCGCGGGATTATTGGGCGGAAAAGTTAATAGCAACCTGATCGGGGATGGGATTGTCGCCCGGGTCGGCCTGCGAGTCAACCCCGATGCGGTTGCCGCCCCTTCAGAGGTAAGACTCACCGCGTCGTTCGCCGCGACCCCTTTGGGGGCATCCATCCCCGTGAGCCTGAGTTCGGGAACGGTCAACATAGCAATTCCGGTAAGCGGATCTCTCACCGGAATCGCGTGCAACCCCACTTGGATCGTAGCGCCCGGCTCGGCCGAGTGCTCCGTGGAAACGAGCACTCCCGCGCCTCCCGGAGGATTGCAGGTCACCATTCAGAAGGGCGGGGCGCCAGTCAGCGCCCCCCCATCTGTGACAATCTCGGCCGGAAACACGCGCGTGGCGTTCCAGGTGTCGGCCGGAAGTCAAACCACCGCGCAGGGAGTGACGTTGACGGCCGTGGCGCAGAGCGGTTCCGCGAAGAGTATTAATTTAACGGTGGCGCCGCCTATCCAGCTGTCATCCATGACCTGCGCTCCGCAACCGATCGGCCCGGGAGAGTCATCGGTCTGCACCATTCAGTTCAGGAGCCCAACTCCGCCTCCAGGAGTGTCGATCAACGTCAGTAGTAATAGCACGACCCTCCTGGCGCCTCCCGTGCTGCAGGTCCGCCCTTCGAAATCCTCGGTACGGTTTCGAGTGGATGCGGCCCCCTTAGCTGGGTTGCAGAATGCACGGCTCACCAGTGAATACCGCGGATCGTCAGTGAATGAAACCGTGGGCGTTACCGGAGGTGACCCGATTCTGTTGGTTCCCGACGGTCTCGCCGTTATTCAAGGATCGAAGCTGGAATTTGAGGTGAGTGCAGCGGATCCAAGTAATCTGCCGGTGACGATTTCGGCGATTAATCTGCCGCTCGGCGCTCAGTTCAGCCCGAGTGGTCTTTTCCAGTGGACGCCCCAGTCCTTTCAGCTCGGCAGCCATACGGTGCGTTTTCGCGCAATGTCTTCGGCGGGAGCCTCAGTATTGAAGGAGGCCACAATTCGCGTTGTGGAGGCCAAGCCTGTCCTCGTCACTTTGCTGAATTCAGCAAATCTATCTTCACAGTCGCCGTGTAGTCCCGGAGGACTGGCGACCCTATTGGGAACCGGGATCACGAGAAGCCAGTCAGTCTCGGCAGACGTCGTGCCACTCCCGAGGAAGTTGGCGGACGTCGAGGTGATGATTAACGGCAGCGCTGCCCCTCTTCTGTTCGTTTCGGCAACGCAGGTGAATTTTCAATGCCCACAGTTGGCCGCTGGCACGACGTTGAATGTAGTGTTGCGAAGCTCCCTCGGCGTCTCGGCTCCCGCCCAGATCCTGATGCGGCACGCCAGCCCGGGAATCTTTACGATAGGCGCGAACGGTAAGGGCCAGGGAACGATCTTCCTTGCGGGCGAGTCGAGTTGGGCGATGATCCGCAATGGCTTCGTGCCAAGCCGTCCTGCGGCGGCGGGCGAGTTTGTCACCATTTACGCGACTGGGCTGGGACCGGTCAATGGAACAGTAGCCGACGGCCAAGGTCCACCAGGGGGATCCCTAGTACGGGCCGCGAGCGAGGTCGAGGTTCTGCTTGATGGGAGGCCGGCGGAAGTGCCATTCGCCGGACTGGCGCCCGGATTGGTGGGGGCATTTCAGGTGAACGCAATTGTACCCCCGGGTCTGGCAGCGGGGGACGAAATTCCTGTCCTCCTGCGCGTGAAGCAACCAAATGGAGTATGGGTCCAAAGCAACCAGGTATTGATGGGAATTGAGGATCCCTAGGCGGCTCAGCTAAACCCAGCGAACACCCCCTTGAAGCTTGAAGTGCGAAGGCTCCTCCCAAAGCTCGATTCCTTTTACGGCGGGCCAAGAGACGACTAGCGTTATCGGACGCCGACAACTCCCCCAAATCACGTCAGTCGTACCACGCGATTGCTTTCGGCCGGAAAGTCTCACCGACTGAGTCCTACGCTCGCAAGTCGTACGTTTCCAATAGCAGAACGGCAAACCTGTTTCCCGTCATTCCCTTTTTGATCGCCCTTTGATTGCTAGTAAGCCGACCGCGCCCAGCCATCGAGTCTCTTTGTTTCCTGCTCTTGAAGATGCAGGCTCCTCTAAGAGATGGGTGCACTCGCTGTAGGAAAGATCGAATCGGGATCTAGGGAGAACTGTGGACGTAAATGAAACTGTGGTCATGGTACTACTGGTTCTAGGCATGGCGACCGGTTGTAGTCAGCTTGTGCCAGCCTTCGTCAAGAGTAGCCCTTCTGGTCAGGCTCGGCCCGCGGATAGGCCCAAGACACGAAGGTACTTCACTTTGGTGGTTACTAACCTTGTCCCGCATAAACCAACTTATTTCAGCCATTTTCTTCCTTTTCCTCATTCCGGCCGCGTTCGGACAATCGGTCGCCCTGAGTCTTTCATCGGCGACGGGGAACCCGGGGAGCACGGTAGGCCTGAATCTATCGCTCGCCAGTAGCGGCGGGGCACAGCCGACCGGCGTTCAGTGGACGATTACGTATTCAACATCTGTATTTTCAGCGGTAAATGTCTCGACTGGCGCGGCGGCGTCCGCGGCGGGAAAGTCGGTCACCTGCTCCGGTGGGTCCGGTAGTATGATCTGCCTGGCTACCGGGTTCAATACCACCACAATTTCTAACGGTGTTGTAGCGGTTGTGAACGCGACGATTTCTTCTGGAACCTCGGCTACTTCCTCCCAGCTCCAGATCACAAACACGTCTGCAGTTAACGGTTCCGGCAACTCGATTACATCGTCGGGCAGCACGGGCACGGTTACAATCTCACAGCCGGTACCGGCGCCACCCACGGTGAGTAATCTGAGTTGCAGCCCCTCGTCTTGGACGGCGCCGGGATCCTCGACATGTACCGTCACTTTGGACAAGGCCGCGCCCAGCGGCGGCCAGTCCGTGGCGGTGTCGGACAACAGTGCGGCTCTAACGGTGCCGTCTTCCGTAACCGTTTCGTCGGGGTCGAGCTCAGCGACGTTTACAGCGACAGCAGGGTCGGCCGTCGCTTCCACCACAACCGCCGTGGTGACCGCCAGCGCCAACAGCACGTCGCGCACCTTCTCTCTGACACTGAACGCGCCGGTAGTTCCGCCGACGGTCTCTTCGCTTTCCTGCGGCACGAATACCCTGGCGAATGGCCAGTCGACGACCTGTACGGTCACTCTCGACAAGGCCGTGCCGAGCGGGTCGCTTTCCGTCGCCGTGTCGAAGAACAATTCCGCGGTCACCACGCCCGCGTCGATTTCCATCTCC
>Ga0187893_10005316_pt1 | contig 23258 bp, 20 predicted proteins | sample MA1701074metaG_FD_139574 | JGI IMG/M metagenome (GOLD analysis project Ga0187893, IMG submission 139574) | White microbial mat communities from a basaltic lava cave in the Kipuka Kanohina Cave System on the Island of Hawaii, USA - MA170107-4 metaG ...
GGCGTAACCATGTCCAGAAGACCGTCGGTAAGCCGTGTGCGGGAGAACCGCATGCACGGATTGAAAGGGGGATGGGGAAACGTGCTCGCACCGCGAGCGGCGCGCCCCTGACTACCAATGGGTATTCGTTCGAGCGAGGCGATCGGCCGACGGATCAAGCAAGCGCGCGAAGACGCAGGCCGGACTCAGGAGAGTCTGGCCCAGTCCGTGCACCTCGATCGCTCAGCGCTGGCCAAGATCGAAACGGGGACTCGAAAGATCTCGGCGCTGGAGCTCGCTCGAATCGCGGAGAACCTGGCTGTCCGGTTGGAGTGGTTCGTCGCGGACGCGCCGCCTGCGCTGGTCTCCCGGCGGAACACTCGCGAGCCAGGGGCACCGAGTCCGACGATGGACGCGTTGGCCGAGCGCGTCGCTCGCGAAGTCGAGTTCGTGCAGGTCCACGACGAGACCCTTCGGTATCAGCAGACGCCAGAGGCGCTTCGGCGGCCCACCACCCGAGCTGAAGTCGAGACCGCGGCCGGCCTGGCCCGGGAGCTTCTCGGCGTCGACCCGGCGGAACCCGTGACCCACCTTTCACGGCGCGTCGCGAGGACTGGGCTCCTCGCCTTCTCCATCGATCTCGGTGCCGACGCCGCGGATGGGTGCGCCGTTCTCCTTGCCCACGGTGGAGTCGCCATCGTCAACGGCCACCTCCGGGTTGGCCGGCGGCGACTAACCCTCGCTCACGAGCTGGGGCATTACCTGTTCGCTGACGCGTTCGCCCTCGACTGGCAGGTGACGGGTTCGGAACCGGCCAGCTCGCGCGAAGGCAAGATCGACCACTTCGCTCGATGCCTCCTGTTGTCCGAGGACGCACTGACGCGGGCTTGGGCTGATCACCGACGCGATGAGCGACCGCTGCGCGCCTCGGCCGTGCTCACCGCCAGCCGCTTTCGAGTCGACATGTCCACTCTGGCGCGCCGCCTCTCGGAGCTGGATCTGGTATCGAACGGCGAGGCGGGAGATGTTCGACGACTGCAAACGACACGCGCGGACATCGTCGACCTCGATCTCGTGGTCAGCGACGAACTCGAAGCGCCGGAACTCGCACGCCCCTACGTCGAAGCGGTTCTCCGTCTCTATCGCCAGGAGATCGTATCCGAAGCGCGCGCCCTCGACCTTCTGTTCGACACCTGGAACGAGGTCGATCTCCCCGAGCGTCCATCGCTGCCCCAAGAGGCGATCTGGTCGTTCGTCTCCTGAGAGCTATGGCGGGACGGGAGATCCTCGTCTTCGACACAGGCCCGCTCAGTCACTTCGCCCGGCAGAGTTGGCTGGGGGTCCTGAAGGCAGTGGTCGGCGAGCGCCAGGCCCTCATTCCCGACGTCGTCGTCGACGAGCTCAGCCAAGGAGCACAGCAGGACAGCCGGCTTCAGCAAGTGCTGGATGCAGATTGGATCGAGCGCCGCTCGCTGGTCACAGACGAGGAGGTCGCGGCCTTCGCTCGGTTCAGCGCTCTTCTCGTCACGGGTTCGAGAAACCTCGGCGAGGCTGGCGTCCTTGCGCTTGCCGCCGTTACCGGCGGGGTCGCCGTCGTGGACGATGGCGCCGCTCGCCGAGCAGCCGACGCGAACCGCGTCGCCAAGCGACCAACGTTGGCCCTGCTCTGCGAGGCGATCCGTTCCGACCTTCTCACGGTCAAGCTTGTGAGCGCCATAGCCGACGACCTCATGGCGACCCAGTACCGCCTTCCCTTCGACTCGGGCGGTTTTGCGGCCTGGGCGCGCGATCAGGGTCTCGCTTAGAGCACGCGCGCCGCCGGGCCGGCTGCGGCCACGGCGGCGTCGATGGCCGCGTGGTAGGCGGCCTGGCTGGCGTTGGCGCTGTCGTAGTACCTGGCCGTGCGCCGGCGCGTCTCGTCCGCGTAGCGGTGGTCGTGGAAGTCACGCTCGCGTTCCACGCGGGAGGCGGGCGCGCCGCTGGCAGCGTCGGTCGTCGCTGCGCCATCGGCATCCAGACGTCAGGGTTGAGCAAAGCCGGTGAATCTCGGATGCCACACGACCCTCATGCCCTGAGAACCCAGCGCCTTTGCCACGGGGTCTCCGCGGCGCGCCGGTGGTAACGGTGCCGCACCCAGGCGACCGCCTCCGAGCGCGGGACACCAGCCAGTGCCGCTATGGCCGCCAACGCCGTCCCGGTCCGACCGACACCGCCCGCAATCTCGACCCGTTGCGTCGCGGCGCGTTCGTAGGCGTCCCGGAGCGCAGCGAGCGCCTCGACGGTCGAGGCCGGAGTACCGAGATCGGGCCACCGCACCCAGCGATGGTCCCACGTGAAGGGCCCCGGATCCCGGGCCAGGAGGTACAGGCCGAACTCCGGGGCCGGGCCATGAGGCAGTGGTCGCCGCAGGCCTCGCCCCCGGATCCTGCGGCCGTCGGGGAACTCGACGACGCCGGGCCCGGCCACCCACGGGATCACCGCGGCATCGTAGAAGCGGCCTGCGGCAGGCACGGTACGGTTCGTCGTCCACGGAACTCGAGCGGGTCGAAGTGGGGTATGGGTGACCGTGCGTGCACGGCAGGGGCTGGTTCGACCCGGCGGAGGAGACCTCATGCGTGTCCTGTTCGCGACCACTGCCGGTGCCGGCCACTTCGGTCCGCTGGTGCCCTTCGCTCGGGCCCTGCTCCGGGCCGGCCACGACGTGGTCGTCACCGCGCCGGGCTCGTTCGCGTCGTCCGTGGCGCGGGCTGGCTTGGACCACCGGCCCTTCGCCGACGCCTCGCCGTGGGAGCTCGGCGCGGTCTTCGAGACCCTGCCCGGGCTCTCGCCCCACGAGGCCAACGCCGTCGTCGTCGGGGAGGTGTTCGCCCGGATCGACACGACGGCGGCCCTACCCGGGGTCGACGCCCTCGTGCGGGAATGGCGACCCCACCTGGTCGTGCGTGAGACGTGCGAGTTCGCCTCCTACATCGTGGCCGAAGCCGCCGGCATCCCCCATGTGCACGTCCGGGCTCGGCCGCCTCGCGTCGGCGCCCACGCTGTCGTTGACACCGGAATCCTTCGAGGACCCTTCCAACAAGGGAGGCGACGCCATCCGGCGTTTCCGCGACGACACGGGCGACGACACCGGTGACGACACGGGGCACGACGACGTCGAGGCCTCCCGCCTGCCGGACTGGTGGGCCGGTTCTCAGGATCCTCTCGTGTACGTCACGTTCGGGTCGGTGGCGGCCGGGTTCGGGCTCTTTCCCGACTTCTACCGCGACGTCGTGGCCGCGCTGGCCGAGGTTCGAGTCCGGGCCCTGCTCACCCTCGGCGAGGCCGGTGACCCGGCTGCGCTCGAGCCCACGGCGGCCAACGTCCACGTCGAGCGGTGGTGGCCCCAGCAGGCGGTGCTGCCCCACGCCGCGGCCATGGTGGGCCATGGCGGCTTCGGCACCACCCTGGCCGGGCTGGCCGCCGGGCTCCCCATGGTGGTGGTCCCGTTGTTCGCCGACCAGCCCGACAACGCCCGGCGCGTGAAGGCCATCGGCGCCGGGATCGTGCTGGAGGGCGGCCCGGCCGCCGTCGGCGAGCTGGCGGACGCCGTTCGATCGGTCCTCGACGACGGGTCCCATCGCGCCGCCGCGGGCCGCATGGCCGAGGAGATCAGGCGGCTGCCACCGGCCGCGGCGTCGGTGCCCTTCCTGGAGGAGATGGCCCAACTGCGCCAGCGCCAGCACTGACGCCCGTGGCCGGCGCCCATCGGGCTCGGCCCGACGTCTCAGCCGCCGAGAGCCCCGACGCCGCGGACGAGCCGGCCCGCACGCCAGCCACGCGCCGCGCCGGCGCCCTCACCGACATCGGCCGGCACTTCCTCGGAGGTTCTCTACGAGCACGACAGGGGGGCGCCGGGGCGACTGGTCGACCCCGCCGATCGGGAGGCCATTTGGCGGCGCTCGGGAGGATCATGCCGCGCTCAGGGGCGGATCAGCTCGACGTGTCGCCCCGAGGCGGCAACCAGTAGCTCGAAGTCGTCGCGATCGACGGTGACGATCTCGTCGCCGTCGATCGACAACAGCACGACCGCGGCGTCGATGACGTCGGACAGCCCGGCCACGCCGAGCAGCTCACCGGCGGCGCGCCCGAGGCGCTCATCGAGGGGCTGCGTGTCGAAACCGTCGAGAGCTCGTGTCAACCGCGCCTGGCGGGGGCCGCCCCGCCACACCTGACCCAGCACCCCTGCGTGGGTGACCGGCACCTCCCCCGCCAAGTGCGCCGCCTTGAGGCGCGCCCACATCGGACGCTCGTTGCGCTCGAGCGCGATCAGAGCACCGCTGTCGAGCACCAGCGTCATGCTGACTGCGCCTTGCGACGGCGACTGGCCCGGCCCGCCGAAGTTGGGTGCTGACCACGCACAACCACCGCGTCTCGCCGATCGGCGCGCTGCTGCGCGGCGATCTCCCGCGCGGTTATCTCGCCGAACTCCGCTTCGTAATCGGCGATCGCCTCATGCAGGTGCTCGAGCATCTGGTCCCGTCGGACCATGTCGGCGAGCGCCGTGCTCACCCACCCGCTCAGCGAATCTGCGACGCCGGTTGCGACTGCCCGGTTTCCAGCCTCGATCAGCTCCGGATCGACGGTCACCGTGAGCCGCTTCTTCCGAGGTGTCATACTCCCATGCTAATAGCAGTACTACTTCTCGTGCAACGGTAGCGAGGAGAGAACGGTCATGCATGTCGTGGTCATAAGCGGGCAAGCCGTGGGTCGGGGTCGCCGAACGCCGGGAGCGGCTCCGCGCCTCGGCCCTCGTCGCGGTTGGCCGCCAGCACCGTGCGCAACCCCTCCTCGACCAGGCTGGTGAACGAGCACGAGGCCGAGCTGGTCTCCTTGCTAGTCCCGCTGTCCACCAGCCAGACGGTCACGGCCATGCGCCACTGGGCCGCCTGCGCGGCCGACGCTGACGGCGATCCCGGCGGCGAGGGCGAGCCCGGCGACACCGAGCCCCGTCGCGCCCTGCACTGCTCCGAGGTGCTCGACGGGCGCCGCATCCTCGACGGCGACCTCGACGCCGACTCCGGCGAGGTGGTGGCCGCCGCGCTGCGCCTGGCCGAGAGCCCCGACGCCGCGGGCGAGCCGGCCCGCACGTCAACGTGATCGTGCGGTGGGAAGATCTCTTCGAGCGCGGCGCGGGCGGCACCTACGCCGACGGCGTGCCCGCCGAGCCGGCCGCCCTGCAATCCCTGCTGTGCGACTCGGCCCTGCACCGGGTGCTGGTCACCGGGCGCTCGTCCATCCTCGACTACGGCACCGCGACGCGCTCGTTCCCGGCGAACCTGTGGAACGCCCTCGTGGTCCGCGACCGCCACTGCCGCTTCCCGGGCTGCGACCGGGCCTCGCCCATGTGCCACGGGCACCACGTCGTGCCCTTCGAGCAACGAGGGCCCACCAGGCTGGCCAACTGCGTGCTGCTGTGCCATCGCCACCACCGGGTGATCCACCGCCGGGGCTGGAGGGTGCTCGGGACGAGCGGTCCGCCGGCGGGGACGAAGCGGCGTGGGAAGCCACGGCACTTGCGGGCGGCGGCACTTAGCCTGAGGTTCGCGACCGCACACCCCCAACACCCCCGGAGGTTCGTCATGGCCGGTTCCATGGACGCGTTCGTCGCCGAGGCGGCCGACCGCCCTGTCGTCGAGTTCCAGCCAGTGCCCGGATGAGGATCCCGGTCGGCGCCCTGATCTTCGCGTGCTGCACCCTGCTGGCGGTCCGCCCGTTCCGGCGCCCGCGCCGCCTGGCCCTCCTGAGCTGGATCACCACGGCCGCCCCGAACGAGCTGCCGCTCCAGTTCATCGTCATCGTCGTCGCGTCGAGCCTTCCTTCGGTCCTCGTCGGCGACCTCACGCTCGCGCTGGCCCTATCGGCGCTGACAACGGTCGGGCTCGTGGTCGTCGCGTGGCGGGCGTGGCGCGCCCGATCAGCGGTCGACCGCGCCCTCGACGAGGCGCTCGGGACCGGATGGCGCGACATGTGCCGACCGCATCGACACCTCCCGTGGGCGCGGATCCTGCTCCTGCCGTGGCCCTTCCGACCCCGCGACGTCGAGCTCATCCGGGACATCGCCTACGGCGACGACGGAACCGCCAACCTCCTCGACCTCTACCGCCACCGTTCACGGCCTTCGGCGGCGCCGACGCTCATCTACCTCCACGGCGGCGGCTTCCGATCCGGCCACAAGCGCCGGGAGGGGCGCCCGCTCCTGCACCGGATGGCCCGCACCGGGTGGACCTGCATCAGCGCCAACTACCACCTCGCCGCCACACCGGCCGAAGGTTTTCCCGACCACCTGATCGACGTCAAGAGGGTCATCGCCTGGGCTCGGTCCCAGGGCCGCCAGTACGGGGTCGATCCGGGCACGGTCGTCGTGGCGGGCAGCTCCGCCGGCGCCCACCTGACCGTCATGGCCGCCCTGACGGGCAATGATCCCAGGTTCCAACCCGGCTTCGAAGCCGCCGATACTCGAATCACCGCCGGTGTCGGCCTCTACGGGTACTACGGCGGGCTCGGCGGGGACGAGAACCCGCCGACGTCACCCCACGCGTACCTCACCGCCGACGCACCGCCGCTGCTCCTGGTGCACGGGGACCACGACACCTACATGCCCGTCGAGGGTGCACGCGCCCTCGTCGAGGACCTGCGGGCGACCTCGTCGCACCCCGTCGCCTACGCCGAGCTCCCCGGCGCGCAACACTCCTTCGACCTCTTCCACTCGATCCGCTTCGAGATCGTCGTCGACGCCATCGAGTCCTTCGCCGTCGTGCACCGATCGTCATCTCGGGCTGCCGGCTGAGCCGGGACTCGGGCGGTACATCCGTTCCAAGTGTTCCTACCGGCGGCCGGCACCGGCGTCGACCGGGGCTCCGAGGCTCAGGCCGAACAGATCCGATCCGTCGAGCAGCTCGCCGCGCTCGACGAAGCGCTACGGCTCCGTTTCGCCCTGTAGACGAGGTCGCGCGTCGTTCAAGACGTATCTGGCGGCGCCTTCGTGACTCTCCAAAGTTGGCCCGCGACACGCGCGGGGCCAGAAGGGTGGGAACAATGGCCAAGGAACAGCACCCCGACGTAGCGCGGCCTGAGTACTTGAAGGAGCGGACCAGGTTCCGCGCCCTGCTGGTCGCCAATCCGAACTACTTCGGCAACCTCGTCGAGAGCCCGTTCAAGCCGGTGCTCAAGCTCACCGGCAACACCACCTACGAGGAGATCGGGTGCGTCGGGTTCCATCCCCAGCACGAGCGCCTCGAGGCCGTGGTGTACGTGAAGCAGCCCTTCGGCTACGGGGGCGACGTCTGCACGCCCGGCACGCACGAGTACGTGCGGTTCTTCATCTCCTTCGACGGCGGGGCCACCTGGTCGGACCAGGGCATGGAGAGCTTCACCGCACACGACATCGCCGAAGGCACGGACGGGGCCAAGCGCCTGGAGTACGACGTGAGCCGCACCATCAACCCGCCCAACCGGCTGTGCCTGTTCGAGAACGTGGCCAAGGTGCGGGCCATCCTGTCCTGGAACGCCCCAGTGCCGCCGGACCCGGACTTCGTCCCGATCTGGGGCGACGTGCACGACACCTGGATCAACATCGACGGCCGCAAGCTCTTCCCCTTCGGCGACCTGGTGGCGGAGCTCGACCTTCAGGTCCCGCACGAGATCCTCGAGCTGATCGACCCCGCCGGACCGGTCGAGACCGTCGCACCCAAGGAGCTCTCGCTGCCCGAGCTGGCCGAGCTCTACAAGGGCACCGAGGTGGAGCCGCACCGCTTCGCGCTCCCCGAGCTCCACAAGCTGGTCAACCAGCCGGCGATCTCTACCAACCTGGCCGCTGGGCTCGGTCTCGACCTGGACTTGGGCGACCTTTCCGAGATCCTCTTCCCCACCGACGGCAACACCGGCTACGAGGAGCTGGAGTGCGTCGGCTTCAACCCCACGCTCAACGTGCTGGCGGGCGTGATCCGGGTCAAGAAGGCCAGCGGCTACTCGGGGGGGCCGTGCACCGCCGGCAGCCGTGAGTACGTCACCTTCTGGGCCGACACCAACACGAACGGCACCTTCGAGACCTGCCTCGGCACCGCCATGGTGACGGTGCACGACATCTCCACCATGCCCAAGGAGGGCCTGGAGTTCTCGGTCTTCCTGCCCATGGACGTCTCCACGCTGCGGCGGCCGTGCGCCGAGGGGCCGGTCGTCGTGCCCATTCGCGCCATCCTGTCCTGGCAGGCGGCGCCGCCGTGCTTCAACCCGAACTACGTGCCGGTGTGGGGCAACCGCGAGGAGACGCTGATCGAGATCCCGGCCGGCCCGCGGCCCGTCCCGGGCGAGTTCCTGCCCTACCTCTACAGCGTGTGCAACGTGGCCTCGTGCGACATCGACCCCGTCACCGGCCTGGCCACCGGCGACCGGCCCTTCGGCGCCGGCCTGAGAATCGAGGGCGAGATCCCCGCGGCCCTGGCCCTGGGCGCCCCCGACACGCTCAAGTACCAGGTGTCGGTGCGCCCGCTCGACCCCGTTCCCGGAGTCTGGCAGAAGCTGAACAACTCCTTCGGCGTCACCGTCACGGGGGGCGTGGGGTTCCTGGCCTTCTCCTCGCCGCTCACCCAGGCCGTCGATGCTGACGACTTCTACACCTACCGGGAGTACGGCACCCCGCCCGGGCCGTGGCGCAGGGTGACGAGCCCCAACCGCACGCTGGCCGTGTGGAACTCTGCACCCAACGAGGGGCGCTGGGAGATCATGGTCATCGCCAAGGACACGCTCACCAACACCGTGTACGCGGCCGGCACGGTGGAGTGCGCCGACGGCTCGACCAGGACCAACGTCGTGGTGCGCCTCGACCAGAAGGTGCCGGACGTGGCCCTCGCCATCACCGGCTTCTCCGAGAACGGCGGCCAGGTCCAGCCGGCCATCGACTGCGCGACGTTCGTGCAGGGGATGACCGTGCACGGTACGTACTCGGTGTCCGACGAGCACTTCGGGAAGCTCACCCTCACCGTGGAGCCGGCGGCGTCGGCCAACGGGGTGACGGTCGTGCCCGGGCAACGGGTCTACGGGGCGCCCGACTTCGTGCCGACCGTCGGCGAGGCCGGGGCGTGGAGCCTCGATACGACCGACATGGACCCCTGCGGGTACACGGTGCGCCTCCACGCCTCGGACCGCACCATCGTGGGGTGCGGAGGCCCGTGGCAAGACGAGATCTTCGTGGGCTTCTGCCTCGACGCACCGGCCGACTGAGCCGACCAGGACCCGAGGCCGCCCCGGCGACCAGCCGATTGCCGGGGCGGCCTCAGGCTCCGTCGCGCCGGGCCAGCAATGGCGCCAGCAACGGCGCCAACAATGGGGCCAGCAAAGGGGCCAGGGACTCGCCGGTGAAGCTGCCGTCGGTCTTGGCCACGTGCTCGGGCGGGCCCTCGGCGATCACCCTGCCCCCGTGGCTGCCGCCGCCCGGGCCCAGGTCGATCACCCAGTCGGCCGTCTTGACCACGTCGAGGTTGTGCTCGATCACCAGCACGGTGTTGCCCTGGTCGACCAGGCGGCTCAGCACGGTGAGCAGCTTGCGGATGTCCTCGAAGTGCAGGCCGGTGGTGGGCTCGTCGAGGATGTAGATGGTGTGCCCGGTGGAGCGCTTGGCCAGCTCGCTGGCCAGCTTCACCCGCTGGGCCTCGCCGCCCGACAGCGTGGGGGCGGGCTGGCCCAGGCGCACGTAGCCGAGGCCGACGTCGACCAGGGTCTGCATGTGGCGGGCGATGGGCGGCTGGTTGGCGAAGAACCCGAGCGCCTCCTCGCACGACAGCCCCAGCACCTCGGCCACGTTGCGGCCCTTGAACTCGATGTCGAGCGTGTCGCGGTTGTAGCGGGCGCCCTTGCACACCTCGCAGGGCACGTACACGTCGGGCAGGAAGTGCATCTCGATCTTGATGGTGCCGTCGCCGGCGCAGCCCTCGCAGCGCCCGCCCTTGACGTTGAACGAGAACCGACCCGGCAGGTAGCCCCGCACCCGTGACTCGGGGGTCTTGGCGAACAGCTTGCGCACATGGTCGAACACGCCGGTGTAGGTGGCGGCGTTGGACCGGGGCGTGCGCCCGATGGGCGACTGGTCGATGTTGATGACCTTGTCGAGCAGGTCGACGCCCTCCACCCGGCGGTGCCGGCCCGGCGGGGTCTTGGAGCGGTAGATCCGCTGCATCAGCGATCGGTACAGGATGTCGTTGACCAGCGTCGACTTGCCCGACCCGGACACGCCGGTCACGCACACGAAGCACCCGAGGGGGAAGGCCACGTCGACGTTGGCCAAGTTGTGCTCGCGGGCGCCCCGCACCACCAGGCGCTGGTCCCCCGGGGCCCGGCGCACCGCCGGCACCCGGATCGAGCGCTTGCCCGACAGGTACTGGCCCGTGAGCGAGGCCCGTGACCGCAGCAGGCCCTTGACCGAGCCTTCGTAGACGATGGTGCCGCCGTGCTCGCCGGCCCCGGGGCCGATGTCGACGACGTGGTCGGCGACGCGGATCGTCTCCTCGTCGTGCTCCACCACCAGCACCGTGTTGCCCAGCTCGCGCAGGCGCAGCAGCGTGTCGATGAGGCGGCGGTTGTCGCGCTGGTGCAGCCCGATCGAGGGCTCGTCGAGCACGTAGAGCACCCCCACCAGGCCGCTGCCGATCTGCGAGGCCAGCCGGATCCGCTGGGCCTCGCCGCCCGCCAGGGTGCCGGCCGAGCGCGACAGCGACAGGTAGTCGAGGCCCACGTCGAGCAGGAAGCCCATGCGGGCGTTGATCTCCTTCACCACCCGCTCGGCGATGAGCTTGTCCCGCTCGGACAGCTCGAGCCGGGCCAGGGTGGCGGCGGCCTCACCGATGGAGAGCCGGCTGATCTCGGCGATGTTGCGGCCGTCGACGGTGACGGCCAGCGTCAATGGTTTGAGGCGGTCGCCCCGGCACACCGGGCAGTCGACCAGGCGCATGTAGCCCTCGAGCGTCTCGCGCACCGCATCGCTCTCGGATTCCTGGTGGCGGCGCTGTAGCCAGGGCACCGCCCCCTCGTAGGCGGCCTGGTACGAGCGGCTGCGCCCGTAGCGGTTGCGGTACTGCACCTGCACCCGGCCCACGCCGGTGCCGTAGAGCAGCAGCTTGCGCGCCTTGGCGCTCAGGCTCGACCACGGGGCGTCGGTGTCGATGTCGGCCTGGGCGGCCACCGCCTCGACCAGGCGGGCGAAGTACTGGCTCTGGCCGCCGGCCCACGGGCTGATGGCGCCCTCGGCCAGGCTGGCGTCGGGATCGGGCACCACCAGCTCGGGATCGACCTCGAAGCGGGTGCCCAGGCCGTCGCAGTTGGGGCAGGCGCCGTAGGGCGAGTTGAACGAGAAGTTGCGCGGCGCCAGCTCCTCGAAGGACTCCCCGTCCACCGGGCAGGCCATGTGCTGGCTGAACGTGAGCCGCACCGGGCCGTCGCCGTCGGGCCCGTCGCCGTCGGGCCCGGGGCCGTCGCCATCGCGGGGCACGATCTCCACCTCGGCCACGCCGTCGGCCAGCTTCAGCGCCGTCTCCAGCGAGTCGGTGAGCCGGCGCTCGATCCCGTCGCGGCTGACCAGGCGGTCGACGATGACCTCGATGGTGTGCTGCTCGTAGCGGGCCAGGTCGGTGGTGTCGGTGAGCTCGTGAAGCACGCCGTCCACCAGGGCCCGGGCGAAGCCCTGCCCGGCCAGGTCGGCCAACAGGGTCTCGTAGGTGCCCTTGCGCCCCCGTACCACCGGGGCCAGCACCTGGAAGCGGGTGCCCTCGGGCAGCTCCAGCACCCGGTCGACGATCTGCTGGGGGGTCTGGCGGGTCACCGGTACACCGTGGGTGGGGCAGTGGGGCACCCCGATGCGGGCGAAGAGCAGGCGCAGGTAGTCGTAGACCTCGGTGATGGTGCCCACGGTCGAACGGGGGTTGCGGGACGCGCTCTTCTGGTCGATGGAGATGGCCGGGGACAGCCCCTCGATGAAGTCGACGTCGGGCTTGTCCATCTGGCCCAGGAACTGGCGGGCGTAGGACGACAGCGACTCCACGTAGCGGCGCTGGCCCTCGGCGTAGATGGTGTCGAAGGCCAGCGACGACTTGCCCGAGCCGGACAGGCCGGTGAACACGATGAGGCGGTCGCGAGGCAGTTCGAGGTTGAGGTTGCGCAGGTTGTGCTCCCTGGCGCCCCGGATCACCAGGCGGTCGCTCATGAGCGCCCAACGCTACCGGCAGTTCGCCGGGCCCTCCGAGCCGGGTCCTCCGAGCCCCACCCCAGCCCCACCCCCGCCATCTCGCGACAAGAAGTGGGGTTCTGACCCCGCCGTTTGTCGCGAGAACCGTTGGGGGTGGCCGGCCGTGGCACGGGGCGGAGACCTGTCAGCTGACGCGCTGGTAGCGGGTGAGGACAATGTCCGGGCCCGATCGCTCGAACCGCTCCGACCACTCGACTCGGTGGTCGGTCAGCTCCGGCACGGATTGGCCCTCGATCCGGAGCACGTCCACCCGCGCCACGTCGAACCTGTCGACGATGTCGGCCGCGAGTTCCAACTCGTCGTCGGTGTTGGCCCGCAGCCAGCGGTGCTCGCCGTAGGAGGTACCGACCTCGCGCCCGAGGTGGTTGGCCGTGCTGATGACCACCACATCGGCCGGCTCCTGGCTCATGCGCGCCGCCACCGATCCGTAATAGTTGGTGCGCTCGACGTGCCAGGCCAGGCCGTACCCGGCCACGACCACGGACAGGGCTACCAGCGCGACCGCCGCCGGGCGTCGCCAGCCGGCCCGCTCGAGGGCCACCGAGCCGACGACGGCCAGCAATGCCCCCGTGGCCAGGGTGTACCGACCGCCCCACTGCGGCAGAAGGTCGCCCGTCCACTGCACCGCCCAGACCAGCGGCAGCGAGCCCACCGCCGTCGCCACCAGCACCCGCATGCGCGGGCCGGCTGGCGCCGCCAGGGCGGCCCCGCCCAGCGGCGCGGTGACCAGCGACCCCGGGACGAACCCCAGACCTGCGACCATCCGCAGGCCGACCACGCTGCCGGCCACAACCACCGCCGGGCGCCACAGCGTCACGCGCCCCCGAACGGCCACCGCCCCGAGGGCGACGACCGAGGCCACGGCCACCGCGCCCAGCACCAGCGCGAACCGGCTGTCGTCGGCGAACAGGCCCACCGAGGTGATGGCCGCGTCCCTGGCCCGGTCGCCGAGCGACGACCCGATCGATGATGCCTGGGATCCCACCCTGGACGTCTGGATGCCGGCACCGAGCACGGCCCGTTCCCAGAGCTGGTTGAGCACGAGTACCCCGGCGGCAGCCGTCGTCGTGGCCAGGATCGAGAACGGCCGGCGGAGCCACGATCTGCGGCAGTCCCCGACGACCATCACCGACACGGCGAACACCGCCAAGTAGACGGCCATCTCGGCCCGGACCGCCACCGCCGCTCCGGCGGCGACGCCACCGCCGACCGCGGCGAGCCGGCTCACGCCGTGGCCCGGACCAGGCAGGAGCAGGGACATGGCCAGCAGGACGAGGCCAACCGCGGGGGCGTGCTCCCAGAAGTCGAGGGCGTAGAAGGCCGCCGGCGAAGCGGCGCCGACCAGGAAGAAGGCCGACCACCCGGTCCCCGCGCCCAGGGTGCGGGCCAGGCGACGGGCCGCCACCGCGGCCAGCACTGCGCCGGCCATGGGCAGGACGAGCAGCCCCGGCGGCCCGGCCGCGTTCCACAGTGGCACCGATGCGAACACCAGGGGGAGCGACGCCGCCTGCACCCATCGGTCCGCGATGGGCGTGGTCTTGACCAGCGGATGGAGCCGGCCTTCGGGATCGGCCGACTCGGCCCAGTAGCCCACGTCGGGGTCCCAGTCGCCGCGCTCGGCCATGACCTTGACCGTGGCCGCCTTGCCGCCGGCATCGGAGCCGGAGTAGGCGCGGGTGTCGCCCAGCGCGGCCGCGCCGACATACAGGACGACCAGCGCGGCCACCGCCGCCGACCACGTCGCCAGCCGGCGTGCCCTGTTTGCCACCCGGCTCCATCGGCACGAGCGGCGCGAACTGGAGGGAAACGGTCAGCTCACGTCGCGCAATTCGCGCTTGAGGTCCTTGATCTCGTCTCGCAGGCGCGCCGCGTACTCGAAGCGCAGGTCGACCGCGGCCTGGCTCATCTCCTCCTCCAGCGTGCGGATGAGCCGGGCCAGCTCCTCGCCCGGGAGGCCGGCCAGCTCGGCCAGGCGCTTGTCGTCGCGGGCGTGGTGGCGGCGCCGGTCGGCGCCCGGCACCGGGGCGCCCTCGGCCGGGCGCAGGTGGGCCAGGATGTCGGTGACGGCCTTGCGGATGGTGGTGGGGTCGATGCCGTGTTCGAGGTTGTGAGCCTGTTGCAGGCCCCGGCGCCGGTTGGTCTCGGAGATGGCCCGCTGCATGGAGTCGGTGACCTTGTCGGCGTACATCACCACCTGGCCGTCCACGTTGCGGGCGGCCCGGCCGATCATCTGGATGAGCGACGTCTCCGAACGGAGGAACCCTTCCTTGTCGGCGTCGAGGATGGCCACCAGCGACACCTCGGGCAGGTCGAGACCCTCACGCAGCAGGTTGATCCCCACCAGCACGTCGAACTCGCCCAGGCGCAGGTCGCGGATGATCTCGATGCGCTGGATCGTGTCGACGTTGCTGTGGAGGTAGCGGACCCGCACGCCCAGCTCGAGGAGGTAGTCGGTAAGGTCCTCGGCCATCTTCTTGGTGAGCGTGGTGACCAGCACCCGATCGCCCCGGGCCACCCGGTCGTTGATCAGGTCCATGAGGTCGTCGATCTGGCCCTTGGTCGGTTTGACGATCACCTCGGGGTCGACCAGGCCTGTGGGCCGCACGATCTGCTGCACCACCTGGGCCGACTGGCCGATCTCGTACGGCGACGGCGTGGCCGACAGGAACACCGCCTGGTGCACCTGGGCCATGAACTCCTCGAAGCGCAGCGGGCGGTTGTCGGCCGCGGAGGGCAGCCGGAACCCGTGGTCGACGAGGGTCTCCTTGCGAGTGCGGTCGCCTTCGTACTGGCCGTGGAGCTGGGGCACGGCCACGTGCGACTCGTCGATGACGCACAGGTAGTCGTCGGGGAAGAAGTCGAGCAGGGTGTTGGGCTTCTCGCCGGCCGCCCGACCGTCGATGGGCGCGGAGTAGTTCTCGATGCCGTTGCAGTAGCCGACCTCGGCCATCATCTCGAGGTCGTACTGGGTGCGCATGCGCAGCCGCTGGGCCTCGAGCAGCTTGCCCTCTTTCTCGAAGGTGGCCAGGCGTTGCGCCAGCTCGTCCTCGATGCGCACGATGGCCTTACGCATGCGCTCCTCGCCGGCCACGTAGTGGGTGGCGGGGAAGACCACCAGCTCGTCGAGGGTGCGCAGGCGCTCGCCGGTGACGGTGTCGACCACGGTGATCTGCTCCACCTCGTCGCCGAACAGCTCGATGCGCACCGCCGTCTCTTCGTACGCCGGGTGCACCTCGATGGTGTCGCCCCGCACGCGGAACTTGCCCCGGACCAGGTTGAGGTCGTTGCGCTCGTAGCGCATGTCGACCAGCCGGCGCAGGATGCCCCGCTGGTCGTGCGTCTCGCCCGGCCTGAGCACCAGCAGTTGGCGGCGGTACTCCTCCGGCGAGCCCAGGCCGTAGATGCACGACACCGAGGCCACCACGATCACGTCTCGCCGGGTGAGCAGGGCCGAGGTGGCCGAGTGGCGCAGCCGGTCGATCTCGTCGTTGACCGAGCTGTCCTTTTCGATGTAGGTGTCGCTCGCGGCGATGTACGCCTCGGGCTGGTAGTAGTCGTAGTAGCTGACGAAGTACTCGACCCGGTTGTGGGGGAAGAACTCGCGGAACTCGTTGGCGAGCTGGGCGGCGAGTGACTTGTTGGGGGCGATGACCAGCGTCGGCCGCTGCACCGCCTCGATGGTCCAAGCCATGGTGGCGCTCTTGCCGCTGCCGGTGATGCCCAGCAGGGTCTGGAAGCGGTCGCCCCGGTTGATGCCCTCGGCCAGGCTGGCGATGGCCGTGGGCTGGTCGCCGTCGGGGGCGAAGTCGGACACGACCTTGAAATCGGACATCGCCGCTCAGCCTACGGACCGGCGGTGACAGCCGATGTCAGGATCCATCAATGGCCGGCGCTTATCGGTGCCGGGGGCACGGATAACCGCCGCCGGTTCGGTGGGGGCGGATGCGCCATACCGGGAGGAGGGCGTGCGTTAGCACCACCTGCTCGGCCGACGGCGGCATTGCGATGCCGTCCGAGCCAGGCCGCGGCGTACCGGGTGCCCAGCAGTAGCCCCGCGCCTCGAATGGGGGCTGTTGGCCGTCCAGAAGGACCCTTTTCTCGACGATGCGAAGCCCGTCCGGGACATGGCCACAGCCCGGCTCGCCAACCGTCTCTGTGATCTCGATTCGGAAGGGTCGGCTCGGGGGTGGGGTTGGGGCTGGGGGGCGCCAGCGCCGCGGCCCGTGCTACTTCTCGGAACCGGCCAGGATCCCCTGAACGAAGTAGCGCTGGAAGGCGAAGAACACGACCAGCGGAATCACCATGGAGATGAACGCACCGGGGGCGATGATGTCGATGTTGCCCCCGAAGCGCCGGGTCTGCTCCCTGATGGCCACGGTGATGGGAGCGTTGTCCGAGCCGGCGAACACCAACCCCACCAGCAGGTCGTTCCAGGTCCACAGGAACTGGAAGATGGCCAGCGAGGCGATGGCGGGCAGGGCGATGGGCATCACCACCTTCAGAAAGATCCGCAGCTCGCCGGCGCCGTCGATCCGGGCCGCCTCGAGCAGCTCCCGGGGGATCCCGACGAAGAAGTTGCGCAGCAGGAAGACCGCGAAGGGCAGACCGAAGGCGGCATGGAACAGCACCACGGCGGGAATGGTGGCGAAGATCCCGAGGTCGCCGAAGATCTGGGCCACGGGGATCAGGGCCACTTGCAGCGGCACCACCAACAGGCCGATCACGACCAGGAACAACCAGTCCCGCCCCGGGAAGCGGATCCAGGCCAGCGCGTAGGCGGCCAGGGCCGCCACCACGATGACCAGCACGGTGGTCGGGACGGTGATGAGCACGGTGTTCGTCAGGCTGTCGACGATGCGGGAGTTGTCGAACATGGCCCGGTAGTTCTCGAACGTGAGCTGGCTCGGCTCGGTGACGGCGGTCCACCACCCGCTCGAGGCGTTGTCGCGACTCTCCCGCAGGGAGGTTACGGCCAAGCCGACGGTGGGCACCAGCCAGAACACGGCCACCGCCAGCAGGACGAGGTTCAGCGGGCCCCGTCCGGCCAGTCGCCCCAACCGGGAGGCGATGCCCTCCCGGTGGCGCGGCACCGGCGCCGCGGCGGTCATGGTCCCTCCGAACGGAAGCGCTTGATGTTGAACGCCATGGCCGGCAGCACCAGGATGAAGAGCAGCACCGACAGGGCACTGCCCAGGCCCTGGTCGTTGCCACCGCCGAAGGACACGCGCCACATCTCGAGGGCGATGACGTTGGCGTCGTCCTGCACGTCGCCGGGCGGGATGATGAACACCAGGTCGAAGATCTTCAACACGTTGATGGCCAGGGTGACGGCCACGACGAGCAGCACGGGCATGAGCAGCGGGACGGTCACGCGCCGGAACACCTGCCACTCACCGGCGCCGTCCACTCGGGCCGCCTCGAGTACGTCGCGAGGGATGGCGGCCAGGCCGGCCCCGATCACGATCATGGCGAAGCCGGCCCAGATCCACAGGAAGGCGCCGATGGTGGCCGCCGTCACCAGGCTGCGGCCCAGCCAGTTGAATCCCTGGAACGGCTCGCTGAAGCTCGACGGGGCCAGCCGGAGCTGGTAGGTGCCCGGATCGAGCCCGACGACCGCCCAGCTCCCGTCGTCGCCGGTGGTGGCCCCGCCGGCGACCGAGCCGTCGCGCAGCACCTCCACCCGCACGCCGGGCAATCCGCGCTCCTCGCCGTCGACCACGCCGCGCTCCCCTCCCCCGCCCGGCGTGAAGTCGAGCCACACCACCCCGCCGATGGCGTCCTGCCCCGGACCGGCGGCCCGGGCCGGCCCGGCCGACTCGGGCAGGTCGTCGGGGCGAAGGGCCAGCAACCCGAGCGCGGCGGTGTCGCCCGGCTCGAAGTCGGGCACGGCCCGGAACCCGTCTCCGTCCGGCACGAGTAGCTCCTCGTCGGCCGGTCGGGCACCGACGTAGTCACCGGAGGGATCGAACAGGCCGCCGACGCCGGTCACCACCGCGTTGGCCAGGCCCAGCTCGGGCTCGGTCTGGTACACGAGGCGGAAGATGACCCCGGCGGCCAGGAAGGAGATGGCCATGGGCATGAACACGGCCACCTTGAACGCCGTCTGCCAACGGACTCGTTCCGCCAGGACGGCGAACACCAATCCCAGGATCGTGGCCACGGTGGGGGCTACCGCGACCCAGATCATGTTGTTCTTGATGGCGATGCGGGTGCGGTCGCTGGTGAAGGCGCTGCGGTAGTTGTCGAGCCCGACCCAGTCGTCGCCGGCCCGGTCCTGCAGGCTTCGCACCACCGTGTAGAGGATCGGGTAGACGACCAGGGCGCCGAGCAGCACCAGGGCCGGCAACAGGAACAGCACCGCCACGCGGTGCCGCCGGTTCAGCCACCGGCGGCGCCCCGCCGCCGGTGGCACGGCGAGGCTCGCCGCGGTCGATGGACCGGTCGTGCCCGTGCCCTCGGTCACCCGAAGGCGGCGGCAGCCTGGGTCTCGAGCTGCTGGGCGATGGCGTCGACGGCGCTCGGGTCGGCCAGGAAGTCCTGGAGGAGCTTCCACATCCCCTGGCCGATGGTGCCGCCGAAGGCGGCCGGCTGCAGGTCGGAGAGATCGAACCGGAACGTCTCCGCCTCGACCAGGGACTCGGCCAGCGACCGGGTGATGTCGTCGGGATAGACCTCGAGGTCGACCTGTTGGTTGGGCGACAGGAAGCCGCCGCGCTCGGCCCAGATCTCGGCCGCCTCGGGTGTGGCCAGGAACCGGATGAGCTCCCGGCCTGCCTCGCTGTCGGACAGCAACACGGCCACGTCACCACCGCCCACCACCGTGGGCTCGGACCCGCCGATGGACGGGAAGTCGAAGAAGTCGGCGTCGGTTCCGAGCTCGGCACCGATGTCGTCGCTGATCACGCTGGCCACGAAGTCGCCCTCGTAGACCATGGCCCCGTCGGGCGGCTCGGCGAACACCTTGGCCACCGACGTCTCGAAGTCGGTCTGCAACGCCCCCTCGGTGCCCCCGGCCAGCAGTTCGGCGCTCCCGAACACCTCAGCCAGGGTGGTCAGCGCGGTGGTCACCGACTCGTCGGTCCACGGCAGCTCGTGGGCGGCCAGCATGTCGTACATTTCCGGCCCGGCGGTGCGGATGTAGACGTTCTCGAACCAGTCGGTGAGCGTCCAGCCGTCGGCGCCGCCGATCGAGATGGGCGCGACACCGGAGTCCGAGATGGTCTGCGCGACATCCTGCAGCCCGGCCCAGTCCTGGGGTGCCTCCACACCGGCGTCGTCGAAGACGCCGACGTTGTACCAGAACGTCGACTTGTTGGCCGCCTTGAACCACACGCCGTACAGGGTCCCGTCGACGGAGCCGAGCTCGCGCCAGATCGGGTCGTAGTTCTCGTCGACCAAGTCGCCGGCCACGTCCTGCACCGGTTGCAGCGAGCCGTCCGCGACGAAGTCGCGCATCAGGCCCGGCTGGGGCAGGAAGGCGACGTCGGGAGCGTCGCCGGCTGCGATGCGCGGTCCCAGGGTGGCGCCGACGTCGTCGCCGGTGGAGGTGTAGTCCACCGTGGCGCCGGTCTCCTCCTCGAAGGCAGCCAACACCGCCTCGAGGTTCTCCTGCTCGGTCCCGGTGAACACGGCCGCCACCTCGACGCTCTGGCCCTCGAGGTCGGCATCCTCCTCCTCGCTCCCGCCGCCCGCGGTGCCCTCGGTCACCGTGCCGACGTCGTCGTCGTCGTCGCCACAGGCGGTGGCGATCAACAGGAGAACCGCCAGGATCCCGATCAGTCGTCGTAGTGGTCGCATCGCTCGATCGCTCCTTGCTCGTGGTATGTCTGGGGTGCCTGTGCTGTGCTGCGGTGAGCTGTCACTTCGCATGCGGTCGGTGTCCCGCCCGGCGGCGGTCTCGTCTCGGGCCGTGTCAGGCGGCGCTGCCCTGGTCGCGGATGGCCGCCCCGGTTTCGAGATCGAAGAAGTGGAGCCGGCTGGTATCGACGACCAGGCGCAGGTCCCCTCCCTTGCGCGCCCGCGTCCGGGGGCTGACGCGGGCCACGAAGGTGGCCTTGGCCTCGGCGCTCGACGGCTCGAACGAAACCGCGGTGTCGAGGCCCACGTCGGCCGCCAGCTCCCTCGCGTCCTCGGTGAGCACTCGCGGGGCGTCGAGGCTGAAATGCACATAGGCCTCGGCGCCCATCTGCTCGACCAACTCGACGTCGATGGTCATGGCGCGGTCGTCGGGCGCCGCGCCGGCCACGGCCCCGTCCTCCATCTCCTCGGGCCGGATCCCGAGCACGACGGAACGTTCGGCATAGCCGCGCAGCGCGGGGCACCGCTGCACCAGCTCCCGGGCCACCCGCAGACGGCTACCGGCGAAGCGCACCCACGTCGCCTCGTCGTCGACGTCGACGCGGGCTTCGATCATGTTCATGGCCGGTGACCCGATGAAGCCGCCGACGAACAGGTTGACCGGTCGCTCGTAGAGCACCTGGGGAGCGTCCACCTGCTGTAGCACGCCCTTCTTCATGACGGCCACCCGGTTGCCCATGGTCATGGCCTCTACCTGGTCGTGGGTCACGTAGACGGTGGTGACGGCCAGGTTGCGCTGGATCCGGGCGATCTCCGTGCGCATCTGCACCCGCAGCTTGGCGTCGAGGTTGGACAGTGGCTCGTCCATCAGGAAGGCCTGCGGTTCTCGCACGATGGCGCGGCCCATGGCCACCCGTTGGCGCTGTCCACCCGAGAGCTGGCGGGGCTTGCGGCCCAGGAGCTCCTCCAGCCCGAGCACGCTGGCCGCCCGTCTCACCCGGTCGTCGATCTGCCGTTTGGGCACCTTGCGTAGCTTGAGCCCGAAGCCCATGTTCTCGGCCACGCTCAGGTGCGGGTACAGCGCGTAGTTCTGAAAGACCATGGCGATGTCGCGGTCCTTGGGCGGCACGTCGTTGACCCGGCGATCGCCGATGCGCAGCTCGCCGCGGCTGATGTCCTCCAGGCCGGCCACCATGCGCAGGGCGGTGGTCTTGCCGCACCCCGACGGCCCGACCAGCACCATGAGCTCGCCGTCGCCGACGGTCAGGCTGAGGTCGTCGACGGCGGTGGTGCCGTCGTCGTAGACCTTGGTGATCGCGTCGAGCACGACCTCGGCCATTCGGTCATCCACCCCCTGGTCACCCTTCGGCCACCTTCTGTTACCCAGGACGCGCCCCGCCGACCCAAACTTGTCAGTGCGTCGTCGATCCGGCGAAACGTCCCACCGCGGGATCCGCACTGCCTAGCCGACGACGACGGCTTCGACCTCGGGGACGTCGTAGGTGATCTCGGTGCTGAGGTCGTGGGCGCCCAGGTCGAAGGTGGCCGGCACGGGGGCCGAGGGGTGGGTGACCGCGTAGGACCCCGACCAGGTGACGGTCATGGTGATGGTGCAGGGCCGGCACTCGTTCTCGTAGACGTAGGTGGCCGACGGGTCGTCCTCGGTGCCGGGGCGCTCGGGGCCCGGGCCCTCGCCGGTGACCACGTCGCCGTTGCCCATGTCCCAGGCCAGGGCGATCACGGCCAGGTCGGCTTCAACGGACCAGCCGTCGAGGGTGACCGGCGGCAGGGTCACGGTGGCGGCCTGGTCGTACCAGAGCCAGGTCTCGATGCCGACCAGGCCCCGCACGTGGGGGCTGATGTTGAGGACCGGTGCGGGGATGGGGGCCTGGGCCACCACCTGCTCGGCCGAAGGCGGTGTCGCGATGCCGTCCGAGCCAGGCCGAGGAGTGCCGGGTGCCCAGCAGTACGACCGTCCGCTGAACCGTGGCTCCTGATCGTCTAGGTAGATCCTCCGTTCAGTGAGCAGCAAACCGTCCGGGGTGAAGCGGCAGCCAGGCTCGCCCACTGACTCGGTGACGACCAAGCGGAACGGCCTCGACATCCCTCCACCGGCTGTCACCGTCCCGCCGCTCGACTCGGCTGGTTGTGCGCATCTCAATCCGCCAACGACGGCATTCTCATCGACGAAGGCGCCGCCGCCACAGTTGTTGCTGCCCGGGCTCACCTGCGCACTGGCCAGAGTGGGCAGCCCTATGCCGAGCAACCAAAGTGAGATGCAAACTGCGATTCCTCGCCTCACGGCAGTCCCTCGGCGACGAGTTCGTCCACGAACGCTCGGTCGACCTCGAGCGGAGCGAGAACGTCGATCACCCATCCGCCGTCTCGCTCGATAAGGCCCACGCTCAATGCGAAGGGATCGGAGCCGCTGAGCTCCCGAATGACCGAGCCATCGGGCCCGACAAGCTGACGCGGCGATGCATCGAGCGCCATATCCACGAATGCGAAACCAGACGCTGCATTGGCGCCGGCGAAGCGCGCGCCCAGGGGCATCGATGGTGGGCCACTGAAACGACCGCCCTGGGCGATCATGTCCTCCAGCGCACCGAGTTCGTCGACAAAGCAGTCGCATTGGGGATCGATGATCTCGGCAAGGGACGCCGCAGGATCAGCCGGAGGTCTCTGAAACAGGCCATTGCGGGCGGTGATGAGGTCTACCGCCAGGGTGCGGAAACGGTCGGCTTCGGACAGGGTGGTGGTGGTGGCCGGCGTCGTCGAGGTTGTGGTGTCGTTCACCTCGACGTCGATGGTGGTCGTCGGGTCGTCGTCATCGTCGCCGCCGCTGCAGCTCGCCGCCGCGGCCACCACCATCAGCGCGCCCAGCAGCACCGTCCACGTCCGCCACCCGGCGGGTCGAACCTGGTTCATCGGCATCCTCGACGGTTCTTGCCACCCGGCCCGGCGAAGATAGGCCGACAGGGCCCGAGAGTCAACGGGAGCTCGTCGATGCGGCATCGTGGCACCGTGGCGGTGGCGAACGGCCGAAACGACGGGCGTTGCGGTCATGCCGGTGCGTTCCGGCGTACGTTACGGGCTCTTCGCGTTGAGGTGGGGAGTGGCCTGTAGTTGAGGGTCCGCGTGTGGGGTCAGGGGCCCCGCCATCGTTGCGGCTGTTCGAAGGCAGCGACGATGAGGAGACCCCTGACGATGA